>JGI994J12354_10001901_pt1 | contig 20898 bp, 16 predicted proteins | sample IntmicLarv3ML3BL_FD_12354 | JGI IMG/M metagenome (IMG submission 12354) | reverse complement strand
CGGTGATCATCGGGCTTTATCCAATCTCATCCTCCATTATGGAGCCCTTTCACCTCTTCCCCGGAAGAGGACCTCTCTCCGGGTGCACGATTGTTAATTCCAGGTTCGTTTCCGAACCCGGCGAATACTCCCGATGAAGAAGTAGTATATAATCACTACTACCGCAGCAGGAATAAGTGTCACGGACGGTTAGTCCAGTGAACTGAATATTCGCGGAAATCTCCACGAATCACACGATGGTTCACATCGCGCAAACCCCTGTACAATGGAATTGTATATAAAGTTTTTTGAATTGGTCAGAAACTCACTGGCTAAACATAACTGTCTGGCTAGAATATGTCTGATTTTATACAACAGAAGAAGCGGAATCTCTCTCTTTGACGGTGTCTTCTACCCCTTGCGAGTCATATTTCCCCGATATGAGCCGACTCCCTCCGACCAACCTGTTCATGACCGTGACAGAAGCATTGAAACTCTTCCTGCCGCCGTTGGATGCGGAATAATGAAGCAATACTTTGAAATCGATGTTCTTTTCAAACATGTCCACTGCGGTCTTAAGGATGCAACAGTCTGTATCAATGCCCGCAAGATAGAATGTATCTATCGAATTATCCTTCGCGAATTTCAGCAATCCGGTGCTTACGGCGGAGTAAATACTCTTCTTGAATACCTTTTCCGCATTTTCGTCAATGAAATCGATCAGTTTGGTCTCTTCGTCGAGCATTAATTTTTCCCAACCCATGAACCTGACATAGGGGCTGCCCTTCTGATTGACGAATCTGGTTGCTATCACATGATCGAAATTCCCTTCTTTGATGAGTCTCTTCACCCGAGGAAGGATCTGTTTGGTCTTATCCGATACAAAACCATTTTGAATGTCTATCAACAAAAGACAGCTGACCATCTGCATTCACATCCTATTCTTCATAAATAATACAATCGCTCCGATCACCAGAAGCGCCATTACGATGGAATACGGGATCCAATCATGCGTCCCTTCGGTCACACTTTCCAGTATCGGATAGAATTGGACCATCGCGATGAAGAACAACAGAAGTTCACTTGAAAGTCCGAATCTCCTTTGCCTTTCTTGATTCTTGGTTTTCATCATCTCGGATACGTTATTCATCTTCTTCTCGTATCTTTTTGCTATTTGGATCAGTCCGCTGGTTTCCACCAACCCTTCCTGGATATCTACGTAACGCGACGGGAGTTCGGAAAAACGGATATTGTCTATCTCGTCGATAAACATCTCCGCCTCGTTACCTGCTCTTTGAAGGTCCATCATGGAAAGTTTATCCCTTTCCGCTTCTTTGATCGTTTTCGGCATGCATGCTTCCAAACAGTAAACTTCGTACCAGTTGCTTTGAAGAGAAGATTCCATGAGCATATAATCTTCGTAATCGGAATCCTCGTAATCTCCCAACACAACGACTGAGGACCAGCTCATGTACGTGCAGATATGCCTTCTCTGTTCGTAATCCTTCAGTTCATCGTCCGTATCCAGATCCTTTATGTTCTTCTTCACCTCGTTATACGTTGTAGGATTGGAATCGTCATAATCCTCCAGCAAAATGGTCGTTGGATTCAATATTGCGACAATGTTTCTCTTCAACATTACATGCTTGTCAATGTCCAGAACATCATGATCTTCCGTTTTCAACAGCGTTAGCGTCATGACGTACGACATACCGCCGTTCTCGAAATCGGACGACCCGGACATTCTCATTTTGTTCTTGGAACGTGATCTTACGAACGCCCTCAACTTTTCAACGAATTCCTCCATCACCCTTGAGAACTGATGTGTTCCGTTGCGTAACTCCTGGTGTTTTCTCTTCCGATCCAAGCAATACTCCGCGGAGAAATATTCCTGATCGTTGAACAAGATATTTTCGTCCTCAACCGCGAACACACATATCCCGTTCTCGAAAATACTGAATCTGATCTTGTCCGACAACATCCCCAAGATCTTGCATTTGGGCATCAGTTTTTTCTGATGATTCGACAATCTGAATATTTTGACCTCGGACCCTATTGTTTTTCTAAGATCTTCGCCGGATATCTCACAGAGATCCGTTCCGGTATCGTACGGTATGATTCTTACGGGAATGCCGACCATTTCGATGTTTTTGCTCATGACCGAAGAAATAAACCAAATACCACGTTAAAAATGTGTTCATCGCGATCAGGGAATGAACAATACAACGACCGAACTCGGCAACATCTTTCGAAGATCTTTGAGGTCTGGATAATACAGCCTCAGAAAATCTTCTTTGTAAACTTTCTTTCCCAGAAGTTTTGATACTACCGCGACCTCGATCTTTCCCTCGACCTTCCATGCCCCTTCGGAGTATGACGTATCTGTTCCGACAAAGATCGGGATCCTTAGCCGCATCTTTTCGATCTCTGTACACTTTTCCGCTAAGAATTCTATTTCCTTCCTGTCGATGAAACACTTCTGACCGTCTTTGGTATCGTAGGTATCGTCGCCGGATTCGATATAGTCCAATAAACTTCGCCTTGAAACAGGGATGTGCCTGTTCATGTCACGAACCATATTCTCGATGTCCACAGAACGCCATCGTGTATTCCATTCTTTATATTATGTACAGTGAGGAACCCAGAATCGAACAAAAAATTCGAACATGTCTTTATGTTTTAACTCGCGACCTCTGAAATATCTGAATGCTCATTACGGGCCAATGGACAGGAAAAGTGTTTTGAATGATGCATTAAGAACGCATCCGTGCTACAACGAAGAAGCACACAAAACATACGCGAGGATGCATCTTCCGGTTGCACCGAAATGCAACATACAATGCAACTATTGCAACCGGAAATACGATTGCAGCAACGAGTCCCGTCCGGGCGTGACCAGCGAGATCCTTTCTCCAAGAGAAGCCGCAGATAAGGTCAGGATCGTAAAAGAAAAGATCCCGAACCTGAAAGTGATTGGTATCGCTGGACCCGGCGATCCATTGGCCAACGAAGAAACATTTGAGACTCTGTCTCTGATCTCGTCGGAATTTCCGGATCTGACATTGTGCGTTTCAACAAACGGACTGGCACTTGCGGAAAATGCGCAGAAACTTTTCGATCTGGGCGTTAGATTCCTTACCGTGACGATGAATGCGTCCAACTCGGACATCGGAGGAATGATCTACGACACCGTCCTGTGGAAAGGAAAGAAGTACATGGGAGCCGAAGGCGCAAATATACTTATGGAACGTCAGTTGGACGGCATCAAGGAATGTGTGAATCTTGGAATGATGGTCAAGATCAATATCGTCATGATCCCAGGTATCAACGACGAACACATTCCGGACCTTGTCAAAAAAGTAAAGAAACTGGGAGTATACATTGTAAACATCTTGCCTCTGATACCCGTAGACGGTACCAAATTCAGCGACAGACGGGCACCGACGTCGGAAGAGCGGAAGAATCTTATGGACATGTGTTCGCTGGATGCAAAGATGATGCGTCACTGCAAACAGTGCAGAGCAGACGCGATCGGTCTGCTCGGAGAAGACAGATCATCAGAATTCATAAGACTCGGATCATGCAATGCGGGATGTGGTCCGGCAGTTAACGATCCTGTTCCGATATCGATAACGGAAACAAGAGATGATCCCGTGAAGATGGCGATCGCATCTTCCGACAAGAAGAATATCGATCGCGGATTCGGTAATGCAGAAAGGTTCCAGATTTATTCAGTCACGGATAACGGCACTACCTTTTTGCAAACAATTGAGATCGATACGAATTACCCAGTCAGCGGATCTCATCACAAGGAACATATCGCAGAGATTATCGATGCATTGGATGATTGCAAAATTATCATCGTTAAAGAGATAGGACCGTTGCCTTCGAAGATGCTTGCGGCGAAGAACAAGACCGTATGCATCGCATCGGGAAAGATCAACAGTAGAATTATATCTTCCTGCCTGAACAAATCTTGAAAAAACAGGAACAATTGGAATATTTTTAAGAGGTTTTCACTTTTTCATATAACACTTCATGCCTGGGAATTGCGACTCAAAGCGTTGAACACGTGTAACTTATCGTATTGTATCTGTCAATCTCGACACCGCTGAGTACATCGGATTCCGTTACCAACGACAAGTGCACTTTCAATGTATCCTCGCCGATCATCATTACGTCGTATGTTTCGGTAACGGTGAAGATCCTCACGTTCCCTTGGACTGTGTCACTGTTTGACCTTACGAAATTACTTGAAGTTTCACCGTCGTGGGGCGCATGTTCATCATATTCGAGTTCCGTGGAACTCAGTTCGGCTTTAAGCTTGAGATCACCTTTCTGACACTCGAACATTAGCGGCACTTCGCTCTTGAGGTCCGCTCTCGTAAAGAATGTCCATTTGACTCTGTCGCTGTCGGTAACCTCGAAACTCTTCAGTTCCACCGATTCTCCGTCTATGACTGCCGTAGTTACTCCCACGTTCTCAGCGAACCTCAGCTCGCCGGTGTCTATATTGAATGTCTGATACTTCAGACTCGTGCCGAGCAGAGAACTTATTGGAGATACATCCAGAGCATAATTGTAAACATTGGTCCCAACGACCTCCAATTCGAAGACGGACGATCCCCCTTCCACCGTCTCATAAGTGATCTTACCTCCGACACTCATGTGGGTATGCAGTTCCCGATCGTTATTGTTGTCGGATGTCCAGTTGATGACCAGTACCGTGGCGACAGCGGCGATGACCACTATCAACGCAACAATCACGATGATCGTTTTGGAACCCATCGCTCCCGATCTTCCCTCTATCCTTTGCTTCATCCTCTGCCTCCGTTGATAGACTTGAGTCTGTAATGGAGGTGCTATATAATTATTGTAGCGGACAGAGTTTCACATCGCATGAAACCATACTGTTGGCATCAATGCAGAATCATTTTGTAGCAAATATTATCGAAACCGCTACCAGAACAGCTACCAACAAAACTATCGCAACGATCCTCGGAGAAGCTGCTTTTTTGGACATTTCTTTGATCTTTTCTTTCATTTTTCTGCCTCCGTTTAATGGACTAAACAAACAGTAAGATACTGGCCAGTATAAAAACAGTCCTGACTCCTGACATAATTAAAAAAAAAGTTGAAGGTTGGTATTGCAAGCCACAAATACCGATTGGTTATTTTCTGTTGTATGGATATTGGTTCTTGTTTCTATTTTTTGAATGTTTCATATTCCGCTTCTGCAAAATCGATCAAAACTTTATGCGTAGCGATGATCGCAAGATGTGAATGCCCATAATACTCGACAATATCCATTATTTCGGCTTTTATTTCAGACATGACTTCTTCGGTCATAATTCAAAGACTATCATGAAAAGCTATTATCCCACATTACTGCCCATAGTATGACATTCCTTTCAGACGAGACACAGTGGAATCAAAAACTTCGTTTTTTCATAGTGTATATAAACGATGATATTATCACGCTTTCAAGAGGCTTGCGGACATGGAAGCACAGGAACTAAGGGAAGCATTCGTCAATTTCTTCAAAGAGAGAGGACACACGTACATCAGATCGGCATCTTTGATACCGGAGAACGATCCGACGGTGTTGTTCACCACGGCGGGAATGCACCCTCTAGTACCTTATCTTCTGGGCGAGAAACATCCCGGAGGAAACAGGTTAGTGGATTTCCAGAAGTGCATCAGGACAGGGGATATCGATGAGGTCGGGGATGCAAGCCACTTGACATTTTTTGAGATGCTCGGTAACTGGTCGCTAGGCGATTATTTCAAAAAGGAATCAATAGAGTTCAGTATGGACCTTCTGCAGAATGTCCTGAAAATCGATAAAGAACATCTCGCTGTGACCGCGTTCGAGGGAGAAGAAGGGATTCCGAAGGATGTTGAAACGGCAGAATACTGGAAGAAACTCGGAATGAGGGAAGATCAGATATTCTTCTACGGAAGGAAGGATAATTGGTGGGGACCTGCAGGACAAACAGGGCCCTGCGGGCCTGATACCGAGATATTCTATGATAACGGTCAAAAGAAATGCGGGCCGGAATGCGGGCCGTCGTGCCACTGCGGAAAGTACACCGAGATATGGAACAACGTTTTCATGCAGTACTTCAAGGACAAAGATGGAAACTATTCTCCATTGCAACAGAAGAACGTCGATACCGGAATGGGGCTCGAGAGAGTTCTCTGTATTGTGAACGGCGTGAAGAGTGTTTACGACACAACGTTGTTCAAAGGGATCATCAGAAAACTGGAAGAGCTTTCCGGAAAGAAGTATCAGGATGACATCAAAGCGTTCAGGATCATTTCCGATCATCTGAGAGCGGCGACGTTCATGTTGGGAGATGGAGTCATCCCGTCGAAGATCGGCCAGGGGTATATCCTCAGAAGGCTGATACGAAGAGCCAGCAGGTACATGTCTAACATCGGGATCGAGGAAGTGAACATGCAGAAGATATCGGAAGTGATAGTTTCCGAATACTCTGCGGCATATCCAGAACTCGAAGTTAATAAGCAAATGATCTACGAGCAAATAACCGCTGAGGAAGAGAAATTCCACAAAACACTCAGTAAAGGACTCAGAAGGTTCGACGAGATGTTGAAAGAGAACGGGGGTTCCACTGTTCTAAACGGTGAGTTAGTGTTCAGACTTTACGACACATTCGGTTTTCCAGTCGAACTGACCCAGGAACTTGCAATAGAGAAAGGATACAGCGTGGATGTCGAGGATTTCGATAAGAGGTTCAAGGAACATCAGGAGAAATCCAGGGCTGGATCCGAACAGGTCTTCAAAGGAGGATTGGCGGATGCAAGTGAGGAAACAACGAAACTACACACTGCGACCCATTTGCTTAACGCAGCGTTGAGGAACATTGTCGATCCCAACATAATGCAGAAAGGAAGCAACATCACAGCCGAGAGATTAAGATTCGATTTTAACTTGGATCGTAAACTTACTCCGGAAGAGTTGATTGAGGTTGAGAAATTCGTCAACGACGCCATCAAAGCAGATATTCCGGTTGTTTGCGAGGAACTTTCTTACGATGAAGCAAAATCGAGGAATGCCATCGGTGTATTCGAGGACAAATACGGTGATGTTGTGAAGGTTTACAGCATCGGGGAGGTCTCTATCGAACTGTGTGGTGGACCTCACGTACAAAGTACAGGAGTGATTGGCGGATTCAAAATAAAAAAGGAAGAGAGTTCGGCTGCCGGGGTCAGAAGGATCAAAGCGGTTGTTGGAAACTTCTGAATCTCATTTTCCGCCCAAGATCTTGTCTGCATAAGAACACGTGGAGGTTACGATCAAATTCTTGGATTCAGCTGTATCTATCGCAGAATCCACGAGAACCTTCCCGTAGCCTTTTCCTCTGAACTCTGGATAAACCACTGTGTGTCTTATTTCCAATTTACCATCAGCAACTACGAATGAAATATAGCCTACCTCTTTTCCTTCCGCAGATAGTTTTATAGTTTCTTTTTTGGAAGAATCGCCAGTTGATTGCGTCACAATAAGGAAAAGAAAAATGTACGTAAAATATTTATGTATTAATTTGACGTCTGAGTGACTATTTCGGCTCATATAAGGACTACTCCTCCCGACTCTTTTTCCATCTCTTTAATAATCTTTGAATATTCTTCATGAGCTTTGATTTGTCTCGCAGAAAAAGGAAAATAAATGTAAAGATACCGGAACCGAACGATAATGTAACGATGACCATGAGGAACAAGATGTTGGCAGATGCGGCATTCGCTGATACGGTTTCTTTACTCCGAATATTCAACTAAGACTGCTTAATCAATATCTGAGGAACTGAGTTCGTTCTCACTTATGATCGATGCAAGGAGGAACAACGCGAAGAAAAGGATCTGGAGTAATTTTCGCCGTTGATGCTGCTTATTTCTTCCCATAAACGATGTGTTCCGGTGCCAAAGGCACCCAGACAGACCTCTCTCGATGTGTTTCCAGGCTGAGAGAACGTAACTGAGAATGCGGGACCTCATACGAATGCCGATTCGGGTAGCGGACGCTATGTGGATCCATCCCTAAATGTCAAACTCAGGCTTTACTCGAGTTCACTAAGAGATACAAAGGAATAATTCACACAAAGATTGTTCATAATTGTTCTTATTGCAACATCAGATTGATCTATCCCTATCCAAACACGACCGAGTTCGCTTGCCACTTTGAGAGTCGTTCCACCCCCCGCGAAACAATCCATAACTATACTCGTTGGTAAAGAGGACTGTAATATTATTCTCTCCATCATTTTCGAATTTTTTTCAGTCGGATATATTGGATTCTGTGGGTCTTTAAATATCCAAACATCTTGAATTTTTTTGCCTTTGTGCTCATCGGCATACCGCTTAATTCTTGGATTTCCATTAGAGGACCAATATATTTTACCCTCTGAATCTAACTTATCAAATTCTTCGGGATTTGTTCTCCAATGTCGACCCTCTGGAGGCATCATCCCGCGCCATGATTCGGAGGTTTTGCCCGTTTTTGATTCGCCGGGTGCATGAAGGGGAATAGTTGTAAATCTCCTACCATCAGAATCGATTTGTGAAAATTTAGTTTCCAAATTCAAATTGTCAATGGGTTCCGTTACATCATTCCAGATATTTTTTTTCTTATTTTTAGCGTAAAAAAGAATCAAATCTTTCTCATTACCATATGCCTTTCTCTGAAAATTTTTTGGATTTGACTTAATTCGAGTAATGTCGTTTTTAAAATTTTCTTCACCGAAAATTTCATCCATTATTATCTTTAAATAGTGTCCTATTTTACAATCTATATGTAAATATATTGACCCCTTTTCTGAAAGTAATTCTCTCATCAATATCAATCTTTCACGTAAAAATTCCAAGTATTCATCTTTTGAAAGATTATCTTCGTAGGCAATTTCATTATTAGAACAATTACTTATGGTGTTCGATTTTCCATTTCCAGAATAAAACGTCAAAGAAGTGTTAAAAGGCGGATCTATATATATTAAGTCGATTTTTCCACGAAACTTATCCAAGAGTGAATATAATATTCTTAGGTTATCTCCTTTTATTAAAACGCAGCCCTCAAAATTTGGAAGAATGTTTTTTTTAATTTTCAAGGAATCAAATAACTCGAGTTCTGTCTTTTTGCCAATAAACTTTAAATCCATATGTCATCACAGTGAATATAAAAATTCTCTCAGAATCAATGAAGAGATTATTATCTCCTCAGGGTGATCGATTAGGTATTTGTGCATCTTATTCTTCCCTTTGATATACAATATGCCATCTAATATCGCAATAGGGATTACCTTTTTTCCGTCTACAGATATGAATTCGGATTTGATTGTACTTAACGCATCAGCAAATTGAGCATTTTGATGACCTCCAAAATCAGTTAAAAATTTTGACTCTCCGACCACGTAAATATCATTAAACCTCGCTATGAAATCTATCCCTTTTTCTCGATTGTATCCAAAGTACTCGGCGCAGAATTTTTTCATTTCTGCATCAGAATTACTATAAATCGCATTTCCCGAACTCTCTATGAATTCTTTACCTGTCCTATATATTGATGCTCCGATTACGTTCTTATCTATCCATGTTTTGAACATGGGTCCAATTTGACGATTTGTTTCTTTTGGTTGAGAACATCTATCAATCATATCCTCAAACCCCATTTGGTGTAATGTTCCCGCAATCCTATTCACTGTTTCTGGATTTCTCCCTATCGCTTCCCCATCTCTCTTCATGTATGCAACATACGAATCTTTTAATGGGAATACATCAAGAGTAAGTAACTTTTTCACAAGTTCATCATTGTCTCTGTCAAATGCTTTCTGTAGAGACGTTATCGTCGACTTTGACAAATCTCTCCTTTCATTGGGGACAATTGGGTAAACTTTGTACAACTCATCCAAATAGTTTCTTTGGTTTGCAAAGTTAACACTCCTTTCTGTCCATTCATTCATGAAAGTAGTATATGAAGATGCATTTCAATAATGTTGTGGTACAACCGACTCCGCATTCATTTGTATATACTTGATCGAAGCGTCAATTTATTATTTCCACATACTAACGTCTTTGTAACCAATCATGCTACACAAAAATCCAAACTGTGAGAGTGGACTGGGCGAGATTTGAACTCGCGACTTCTTGCTTGCAAAGCAAGCGATCTTCCAGCTGATCTACCAGCCCACGAACCTCTGAATGATGACCCATTATAAAGGTTTTATCTTCATCATGAATGGTGCAAATATTAGCACTTATATAACTTCCATTTATGATAGGGTTTGATTGCCGATTTGTTTCCATTTTTTCCTGTACGAAAGGTATAATTTTTCTGCGCTAACGTTATTCTCTTTTCGGGGTCCGGAACTCGCTATCATATCGTTCGAAACATTGAAATTTACAGGTTAAATCTTGCTGCATTACGGCCATTATAGTCTTTATACAATTAATAAAAACAGATTTATTCTAACTGGACAAGTCACCGTTTGGATAAGTTATTATCACTCATATCATACATCTACGAAAAAGTAGAAATTGACTTGTCCAGCCAACCTCTATCACGTCTTCCTTAAATTTATTTTGCTAACCTTTTTATTTACTATTAATTACTCCAAAATCACACATAATTACTTTGTTTTCAAACAAAATATGCCATTTACGAAAGTATTAATAGAAATAACACATTAGCTTTTGGTATGATATTAGATAATATTCATGAAAACAATTTAACCGGCCTAAAAAATTTTACAAACCAATATCCAATTTCAAAAACACTGAGATTTGAACTAAGGCCGTGTGGAGTAACAATGGAAAATATCCGCAAGTCTAATTTTTTGGAAGAGGATGAAAAGCGTGCCATAGATTATGAATTGATCAAGAAGGCGATAGATGATTTCCACAGAAAATTCATTGATTCCTCGTTACAGGATATTAGACTAAATTGGCAACCTCTTGCCGATGCACTCACGAAATACAATGTACAGAAAGATGTTGCAGATAAAAAGATCGTGGAATCCGAACAGAAAAAATTACGCAAGGACATCGTAGACATATTCAAAAAGGATCCAAGATTCGATGATCTTTTCTCGGAAAAGTTACTTTCGAAATATATTTTTGAAGATCTTGCTTCCACTGACAATCCGGAAAACCTCGATGCAATAGAGAGTTTCAGGAAATTTTCAGGATACTTCATAGGATTCCATGAGAACAGGAAAAATGTCTACTCCTCAGAAGATATCACTACATCAATATCCAACCGGACCGTCAATATCAACTTTTCAAAACATATTGAAAATTGTGACAGGTATACAGAGGCGAAAAGGATCATGCCGGATGCGATCGAAAGCTTCAAGATTGAACCCTTCAACGAAGGCATCGATCTCGACAAAGTATTCTCCGTCGATGGGTTCAACGAAGTAATACTACAGGATGGGATAGAGCGATATAACCGCGTATTGGGCGGATTTAGGCCGGAAATAGGGAACAAAATAAGAGGACTTAACGAATTCCTTAATTTAGGATATCAGAATGGATTGTCAAAGCAGAAAATACGCATGGTTCCATTGCACAAGCAGATCCTTAGCATAGAGAATACGGCTTCGTTCGTGCCCTGGGCCTTTGAATCCGACGCGGAATTACTACACGTCATATCCACATTTTACGATGATCTTATCCAGAACAAGATCTTCGAACACGCAGTAGAGCTTTTATCAAGATATAGGGAGTACGATCTTGAATCAATATTCATAAGACAAATGGATCTTACCTCAATCTCCCGTGAATTATTCGGCGAATGGGATACTCTGGGGGGCATGATCCAAACATTTTACGCAGACGAAAGGGGCGATCCGCTTCAGGAGAAAACAAGAAAACCCGTAAACAAGAAACTATCATTGAAATATCACAGGTTGTCCGACGTCATAGGTGCAATACAGTTGTCCGGATCGGAAGTAAAGTTTGAAAAATATATTTCGAACGTATCTGAATGTCACTCCAGGATTTTAGACTGCAGAGAAAAAGCTTGCCTTAGTCCGGAAGTAATATTGTCCGATTCCGAAACCTCACACGTGCCAATAAAGAATCTTCTGGACAGCATTCAGAAATTCATGCATATGTTCAGTCCGTTCAACATAAAGGACGAAGCCAAAGGAGACGGATCGTTCTACTCAGATTTTAATGAAATATTCGACGCGCTCTTTAGGGTAGTCCCCCTGTATGATAAAACTCGAAATTACTTCACGAAGAAGAATCTCAGTACCAAGAAGATAAAACTCAACTTCGGAAATCCGACACTGGCCAGCGGATGGGATCTGAACAAAGAATTTGACAATACTGCAATCATATTCACCCGCGGAGAAAAATACTACCTTGGAGTGATGAACCCCAAAGATAAGATCAAAACCTGGACATATGATGGTGATCTCGCTCCGTATAAAAAAATGGTCTACAAATTACTTCCGGGGCCCAACAAGATGTTGCCCAAGGTATTCTTTTCGAAGAAAAATATCGACTATTATGCACCATCAACAGAGATATTGGACGGATACGAAAAAGGCATCCATAAGAAGGGTGATGATTTCGATCTGAAATTCTGCCACAAATTAATAGATTTCTTCAAAGACTCCATTGAAAAACATCCAGACTGGAAAGAATTCAACTTCAAATTCTCACCCACGAATTCATATGAAGACATAAGCGGATTCTACAGAGAAGTAGAGGAACAGGGTTACAAGATCACCTTTGTGGATGTTTCCCCCTCGCTCATCGACGAATACATAGGCTGCGGGAAACTGTTCCTCTTCCAGCTATACACGAAGGATTTCTCCGAAAGATCCACTGGAACTCCCAATATGCACACCATGTATTGGAAATCGGCATTTTCGGAAGAAAATCTCAAAGACATCGTCATTAAACTGAACGGGGAGGCGGAATTATTCTACCGTAAAAAAAGCGATATCAGGAAGATTGTTGTTCACAAGAAAGGGGATGTTTTGATCGGCCGCACTACATTGGATAACGAACCTATCCCCGAAGAAACATATCAGGAGATCCTTTCGTACGAGAAAGGATTGACAAAAACACTATCCGAGAACGCGAGATCATATGAAAGCAGAATAAGGAGATCGATTGCGAACTATGACATCATCAAAGACCGCAGATACACCGAAGACAGGATGTACTTCCATGTACCACTTACATTCAATTTCAAATCCAAGAGAGAGGACAACATAAATCGAAAGGCCATTGACTATGCGATGACCCAGAAAGATCTGCACATCATCGGTATTGACAGAGGGGAGCGCAACCTTGTGTATGTCGCCATCATCAACAGCAAGGGCGAGATCGTAAAACAAAAAAGTTTCAATACAATTGAAAAATTCAACTATCAGGAAAAATTGAACCAACGGGAAAAGGAACGCGATCAAGCCCGCAAGAACTGGAACAGCATAGAAAAGATTGCAGATTTAAAAGAAGGATATCTTTCGGGGGTCGTTCACGAAATATGCAAATTAATTATTGAATACAACGCCATTGTTGTGATGGAAGATCTGAATTTCGGATTCAAACGGGGAAGATTCAAGGTTGAAAAACAAGTATATCAAAAGTTCGAGAATATGCTGATAGACAAGTTGAACTATCTTGTATTCAAAAATGCATCACCCAAGGATCTGGGCGGAACTCTGAACGCATATCAGCTGACAAACGTTCTGGAAAGTTTCTCCAAACTCGGAAAACAGTCCGGGATCCTGTTCTACGTGCCTGCAGCATACACATCAAAGATAGATTCGGATACGGGATTCATCAACGCGTTCAATCTATCTGGAATCACGAACGATGAAAACAAAGTGAAATTTATCCAAAAAATGGATTCGATAGTGTATGACAGCAGAACAGATTCTTTCGCGTTTTCCTTCGATTACTCCAACTTCTTAGTCTCACAAGCGATGTATATCAACAAATGGACCGTTCACACTGTCAGAGAATGGGCAATATTCAACCAGAAAGAGAGAAAACAAATATTGATCGAACCTACTCAAAAAATGAAAAACATACTGAAACAACATAACATTGAATACGCGGGCGGAGAAGATATCTTGCATGATATTATGGCTCACAAGAAAGGGGATTCGAAATTGATTCAGGAAGTCTACTCATCTTTTATCAATTCGATAAGAATGAGATATACTTACGAGGGTGTTGATAAGATTATTTCTCCTGTGTTGAATCATGAAGGTAGATTCTTTGAAACAGGATCAACAAAAAACTCACCGGAAGATGCCGATGCTAACGGTGCATTCAACATTGCACGTAAGGGCGCGCTCATGCTGGAACTGATCAAGAAAGATTATGATCCTAATGCCAAAAAGATCGACATTCCTAAAATGGAACATGTGAAATGGTTGGAATACGTAAAACAGATAAGATATGAACGATAATACCATTATGATATCAAACATAAACGACTTCCTTTTTTGTCCTTTATCTATCTATTTCCACAATCTTGTAGGAAATTTCGATAAAATGATGCTACAGTCGACTTACCAAATAAACGGAAGCCACGCACATAAGACGATCGATACGGGAACATATTCCAGCAGATCGGCATGTCTGCAAGGAACAGAGGTATATTGCGAAGAATACGGTATTGCAGGCAAAATAGATGTCTTCGACATCGAATCAGGGACTCTGACGGAAAGAAAGAAAAAGATCTCAAGAATATTCGACGGACAGACACTTCAGGTATATGCGCAATATTTTGCTCTGAAAGAGATGGGATATAACGTAAAGAAAATTCGAATACACAGCATGGATGACAACAAAAACTATGATATTGAACTTCCGGAAAACGACATTAAAATGAAAAATAAATTCGATGACACTGTCCTGGAAATGCGTTCTTTCAATCCTCTGGATTTTCGTCAGACTAATGAACAAAAATGTGCCAGATGCATTTACGAACCAATGTGTGGCAATTCATCCTTGGAAAGTTGATTGTATGATGGGAATAGATACTTTCGAAAAAAAGAATATCGTGTTCGTATTCACGACGGAAGGAGACAAGTTGTCGTTCAGAAATGACAACATTGTAGTTACTGGTGGGGACGGAAATACAAAATTGCAAACGACATGCTACCGTGTATTCGCGCTATTCGTCGTCGGACACCTTACCATAACGTCTGCACTCATAGAAAAATCCAGAAAGTTTGGATTTTCAATCTTTCTCATGACTCCTTCCCTGCGAACATACGATATCATCGGACACAGGATCGAAGGCAATTACATTTTAAGAAAAAGCCAGTACGCTGTCAGTGATCTGAATATTGCAAAACATATCGTGAATAACAAAATCATAAATCAACTCGAGACTCTGGATAAATGCAGAGGCAAAGACAACAGACTGAGAAAGGACATGGAATTGTTGAAGGAATATGCAAATTCCGCACAACAACATGTGGGGGATGACGTACAAACTCTCATGGGCATAGAAGGTGCGGCATCAAAAATATACTTCAGAAATATCTTTGATATGCCTGAATGGACAGGTCGAAAACCACGGATGAAACTGGACTTCATCAATACCACCCTGGACATAGGCTACACAATATTGTTCAACATGGTCGATGCCATGTTGAACTTGTATGGATTCGATACTTATGTTGGCGTATATCACAGAGAGTTTTACATGAGACGATCGCTAGTATGCGATCTTGTCGAACCGTTTCGACCTCTGATTGATTGGAAGGTTAGAACAGCAGTACACGTCGGGCAATGCAAGGAAGAGGATTTTTTCAAAGTTGATGACAGATATGCCCTAAATATCACAAAAAATAAGGACTATGTTTCTTTTTTGATGAAACCTTTGCTTGAGAATAAAAATGAAATGTTTCTGTACTTTCAATCATATTATAGGGCATTTATGAAGCACAAAAATGCATCCGAATTTCCACAGTTTAAAATTGAAAATGCAAAATGAATCTCAATTGAACTCATTCTCTCTACTCACTACATTTTATTTGTTTCATATGAGAATGAGTGTTACAGATACGTACTGTATTGCACCAAAGTGGAAATAGATCAACAAAACGTATAAAAAGAATCTGAATAAATTTCATAATTATGCTTAAGTTTGAATGAGTTTCGATGTTTGAGAATGGGCGTATTTCTTCGTATCTACTGAAAGTAGAAATTTGAATGAGTTTCAATGTGGTAATACACATCTTATTTCAACAAATCTACTGAAAGTAGAAATTTGAATGAGTTTCAATTCGCAAGCTGCCATTCCGGCGCCGCTTATCTACTGAAAGTAGAAATTTGAATGAGTTTCAATCAGCTGGCCAATATGCGAGAGATCAAATCTACTGAAAGTAGAAATTTGAATGAGTTTCAATATATGGGATAAGTATGTCGATTTTTCATCTACTGAAAGTAGAAATTTGAATGAGTTTCAATCCATACAATACCTTGATCTGCCGGGATCTACTGAAAGTAGAAATTTGAATGAGTTTCAATCGCCGTACCCCCCTAACAGCTCTTTGATCTACTGAAAGTAGAAATTTGAATGAGTTTCAATGGCCCCACGTTGCCGTGTTATCTACTGAAAGTAGAAATTTGAATGAGTTTCAATATGGTCCACGTTGCGATGGCATCCTCAATCTACTGAAAGTAGAAATTTGAATGAGTTTCAATATCATTGCAAGCAATGAGGAGTTGATATCTACTGAAAGTAGAAATTTGAATGAGTTTCAATTCATGGTTGAAACCAATCCCTTTTCAATCTACTGAAAGTAGAATTTTGAATGAGTTTCAATCGCCACCTCTTACGCTGAGGATAACGGATCTACTGAAAGTAGAAATTTGAATGAGTTTCAATCCTGGGCAAGAGAACCTTATACCGTTATCTACTGAAAGTAGAAATTTGAATGAGTTTCAATTTATTGATGTTGTCTGCAATGATAATATCTACTGAAAGTAGAAATTTGAATGAGTTTCAATTATCCATACTTCTTTTTCCATTCTTATCTACTGAAAGTAGAAATTTGAATGAGTTTCAATCAATCGTCAAACCTTCAATTGTCATATCTACTGAAAGTAGAAATTTGAATGAGTTTCAATAACGATGAATGACGGGATCACGGTCTATCTACTGAAAGTAGAAATTTGAATGAGTTTCAATACGGAACCGAAGCCACCGCTAACGAAATCTACTGAAAGTAGAAATTTGAATGAGTTTCAATGCTTCTACCTGGACCTTACAGGTCCTATCTACTGAAAGTAGAAATTTGAATGAGTTTCAATTTTCCGTGAGCGAGATCACCAAACATCCATCTACTGAAAGTAGAAATTTGAATGAGTTTCAATGAGACGTTGTATCTATCCAGCATCCTAATCTACTGAAAGTAGAAATTTGAATGAGTTTCAATCGCGATCGCGAGGGTGGTGGCATGAAATCTACTGAAAGTAGAAATTTGAATGAGTTTCAATCCTGAGCGTCACGTAGTAATTCCCGGATCTACTGAAAGTAGAAATTTGAATGAGTTTCAATACTCCAAGCTGGTACGCCATAGGAGATCTACTGAAAGTAGAAATTTGAATGAGTTTCAATGATGTCATAGTAGAATTTGACGACAGCATCTACTGAAAGTAGAAATTTGAATGAGTTTCAATATCGATGAAACACATAGATGAGATCTGCATCTACTGAAAGTAGAAATTTGAATGAGTTTCAATCGCCCGCCGTTTACTAATTAAGTCAGCAATCTACTGAAAGTAGAAATTTGAATGAGTTTCAATTATCCAGCGTAATTTGTTGTTCGATGATCTACTGAAAGTAGAAATTTGAATGAGTTTCAATGATTCGACGCCCGTTGGGGATTTACTATCTACTGAAAGTAGAAATTTGAATGAGTTTCAATACGGCCCGCGTACTTGTTCCCGTCTTATCTACTGAAAGTAGAAATTTGAATGAGTTTCAATTGACACCTGACGGTAGCGGACATATTATCTACTGAAAGTAGAAATTTGAATGAGTTTCAATCAGTGGCGTTGGGGGTGAGCGCCTGGATCTACTGAAAGTAGAAATTTGAATGAGTTTCAATGACAAGGGGGGCTATCTCCAGCAGTATCTACTGAAAGTAGAAATTTGAATGAGTTTCAATCTGGGGCCTCGAACAATACGACGTATCATCTACTGAAAGTAGAAATTTGAATGAGTTTCAATGCAGACAATATCAATAACGGACACATATCTACTGAAAGTAGAAATTTGAATGAGTTTCAATCATCATCTGCGGCATCGCCATGCAGTTTATCTACTGAAAGTAGAAATTTGAATGAGTTTCAATTGCTAGCATTCGGAGAGTATGCCCTTATCTACTGAAAGTAGAAATTTGAATGAGTTTCAATTTAAGCTGGACGGTCATCATATCGAATCTACTGAAAGTAGAAATTTGAATGAGTTTCAATCCCGATGCGAGCATATCGGCTTGTTCCATCTACTGAAAGTAGAAATTTGAATGAGTTTCAATCGGCAAAGTGTTCGGCTGGTGGAAGAATCTACTGAAAGTAGAAATTTGAATGAGTTTCAATGTTCCGAACTGATGGGTAAAATCGTCTATCTACTGAAAGTAGAAATTTGAATGAGTTTCAATGAACCATCAATCAACGCCCAACCACGATCTACTGAAAGTAGAAATTTGAATGAGTTTCAATCCCCCGTGATATGCTGAACCCGATACTCATCTACTGAAAGTAGAAATTTGAATGAGTTTCAATGTTCATAGATAAGGTATTCGACTTCGATCTACTGAAAGTAGAAATTTGAATGAGTTTCAATCTTCAGTAAGCATTCCATCTCCCTTATATCTACTGAAAGTAGAAATTTGAATGAGTTTCAATCCTAATCAAGATGATGTTGTCAATCTATCTACTGAAAGTAGAAATTTGAATGAGTTTCAATATAAACGTTCGGTTGTCGTCAGACATATCTACTGAAAGTAGAAATTTGAATGAGTTTCAATGTATGGGGAAGAGTTCAGTTTCGGAATATCTACTGAAAGTAGAAATTTGAATGAGTTTCAATCTCAACGAGACGGACGACCTAATCTATCTACTGAAAGTAGAAATTTGAATGAGTTTCAATCGATAACAGGAACCCTTAACGACATCGATCTACTGAAAGTAGAAATTTGAATGAGTTTCAATCATTCATAAAGAACAACACGGACGGATCTACTGAAAGTAGAAATTTGAATGAGTTTCAATACATAATCTATTACAGTGGGCCGAACCATCTACTGAAAGTAGAAATTTGAATGAGTTTCAATCCCCACCGTGTAAATGGTTTTCATCTATCTACTGAAAGTAGAAATTTGAATGAGTTTCAATTTTCCGACTTTGTCAGAACGGCTATATCTACTGAAAGTAGAAATTTGAATGAGTTTCAATCCTTATGCCCCATATTGCTAGAAAAAACACACATTTTTTGTCGTTTTTCATTCATGGTGAAAAGAATATGAAAAAGTATATTCATTTTATCACTATTTATTTCCATCTTAAAAATTAAGACTGATGTTTGCATCAAACAATTATCAGATCGGTTTCTTCGTGTTTGGCGTACCCCATCCGAATCACTTCACAAGATTTGGATAATTTAAACAGAACCACACTATCGTCTTCACAAAATTGACTCATGAATTGATTTTTTATATCCGCGAGAATATTATCTAATATCCTTTCACCATTTTCAATTCTGTATACAGAAAACTGCATTCGTTCCCCAAACCGCATTATATATTTTGAAAATTTAGTTCTTACTTTATCATTTCTTATATCATAACTTATTATAATCATGATATGCGTATTTTCGTCTGTGGATAAGTAATTGACGAGATCCGGTCTCTCTTCTGATTTTATTCGTGAATATGCTACCTGTGCTAATAAATAGCACGGTGTATATCCTATATCAAATCCAACAAGGAAGAATCAAAATGTACGGAAAAGGCATAAGATTAGAAAGGATCCTCGATCGAAAAACAGGCAATACCGTAATAGTTCCGTTAGACCACGGGATATCTGTAGGTCCCATCGAAGGCCTCATTGATATGAAGAAAACCGTCAATGGCGTCGCGAACGGCGGTGCAACGGCCGTTCTCATGCACAAAGGACTCGTTGGTTACGGACACCGTACGGAAGGTAAGGATGTTGGTCTGATCCTTCACCTCTCCGCATCCACCGATATTGGAGTTACATCGAGAGGCAAAGTTCTTGTTGCAACAGTCAAAGAAGCCATCGTCATGGGTGCCGATGCCGTTTCCGTTCACATTAACGTCGGAGCGGAAACCGAAGCCCACATGTTGAAAGATATCGGAAAGGTTTCCAAAAAATGTTCCGAATGGGGAATGCCTCTTATCGTGATGGCTTACCCCCGTGGTCCCAACATCAAGGATTCTTATGATCCAACTCTCGTAGCGCACGCTGCGCGTGTCGCCACCGAACTTGGCGCAGACGTTGTCAAATGTAGTTACACCGGGGACATAGATTCTTTCAAAACAGTCGTTAAAGGTACTCTCGCCCCCGTCGTTATCGCCGGAGGCCCGAAGATGAATTCCGATAAGGATATCCTTTCTATGGTCTACGATTCCCTGCAGGCCGGAGGCTGTGGCGTCTCCATCGGCCGCAACATCTTCCAACACAGCAACGTCGAGAAGATGACCCGCGCCGTTTCCGATATCGTGTTCGAAGGCGCAACAGTAGAAGAAGCCTTGAAAACACTGAAAAGCTGACCCTCTCTCCACACAGCCTTTCAAACTCTATTTTCCTCAATAATCACCTCCGTGCTAACAATTAGCACGGAATAGATTTTATATTTGAATACATTAAGTAAAAACCGCTCAAAGGTGTACG
>JGI994J12354_10001900_pt1 | contig 20903 bp, 26 predicted proteins | sample IntmicLarv3ML3BL_FD_12354 | JGI IMG/M metagenome (IMG submission 12354) | reverse complement strand
ATAATCTCTCCTTTATATTAAGAAAACACTGCTTCTATTGTACAACGCGGACGCGTTCCTGTAAAGAGCTTCTTGACAGCACCGGCGAATTGGTTTATAATTTGGAGACAGTCACAAAGCCCGAGTGGCGGAATGGTAGACGCAAAGGACTTAAAATCCTTCGGAGGCGACTTCGTGCCGGTTCGAGTCCGGCCTCGGGCAGTGCTTGTAACATCGTGCTTGCAATATAAGGAGAGGATTGACATACCACTCGATTTTCGTCCGCTGGTGCAAGAAGATATGCAATTTATCACCGATTTATTAAATGAAGAATCCGTTGTGTCCACACTGCACTGTGCTGTTATGGATTACGCCGCTTGGCTCTCTGTGTATTTGAATAGTTGGCGTGACGATACCGATGAAGCGCATTTCATTCTCATTTCTGACGGTACACCTATCGGCTGGTTAAAGCTGAACGGCCTTGATGGTCGTGAAATGGTATGGATTGCCATGCTTGTTATCTGTGAAGCAGCGCAGAATAAAGGGTACGGAAAGCACGCCATTGCTTTTTCCGAATCTTTCGCTAAAGAGAAAGGCTTTTGTAAAATCGGGATTCATACAACCTGCGATAACTTGGCTGCCATCGCATTGTATTGTAAAAGCGGTTACCGCCTGACGGAATATGGCGGCTGCACTACCGGCGACGGACAGCAGCGGACAGGATACACATTTATGAAGGTAATATAAACATTTGTAAATACAGTGCGAACCAATCTCATGCCGACAGCGTGGTGATGTTCGCTTTTTTCATACGATCACGACGGGAGGCGGCAGCATGCGCGGTGTATCACAGGGTGAAAACACAATCGGTTTCACACATTCAATCGAAACCTGTGGCACGGTGGACGGGCCGGGTATACGGTATGTCTTGTTCATGCAGGGCTGCCCACTGCGGTGCCGTTTTTGCCACAATCCGGACACTTGGCGCTTCGGCGAAGGGACAGAAATCACGGCGCGCGAAGCATTTGAAGAAGCGCGGAAATACAAGTCCTTCATGCGTTTTTCCGGCGGGGGCGTAACCATCACCGGCGGGGAACCGCTGATGCAGCCCGATTTCGCACGGGAGTTGTTCAAGCTCTGCCGCGCGGCGGGTATACACACGGCGCTGGACACGTCCGGCTATGCACGTCTGACTCACGCGGAGGATGTGCTCCGCTATACCGATTTACTATTGCTTGATTTGAAGTCTTTTAACCCTGACACTTTCCGCCACATCACTGGCACGGAGGTCAACCGTACAAAGCTTTTACTGGAAACCACCGCGAAAAAGAAATACCCCGACGGCAAGGGTGGCTTCCGTCATGTGCCCGTCTGCATCCGTTTTGTACTTGTGCCGGGCTTGAACGACCACTGGGACGACATCGCCGCCATGGGTGTGTACCTGCGGCAGTTCCCGAACATTGTGCAGGTAGATGTATTACCCTTTCATAAAATGGGTGAGTTCAAATGGAAGGAACTTGGATACGATTATACATTGGGCGAGACAGAACCGCCCTCGGCGGATGATGTCCGCCGTGCGCAAGAATTACTGGCAATATAAAATAACCGTGGGAGTATTACGCTCTCACGGTTGTTGTTTATAAGGAGGAAATATATGACAAAGCTCATTGTAACAGATTTGGACAACACATTACTCACAGCAGACAAAACCATCACGCCATACACGCTGGAAACATTGCGGCGATGCCGTAATAAGGGTATCTCGTTCGCCATTGCGACTGCACGTCCTCTCCGTACAGTGCTGCCCCTGCTGGGTGATCTCATCCCAAGCGCGTACATCGTGGACAATGGTGCGCGCATTTATTTCCAGGGCAAGGAGGCCGCAAGGCGGGAGATTGGTCTGGATATGCTTCTCGCATTGATTGCGGCACTTCACGCGGAAACGGCGATACAGACAATCACACTAGAAACGGGCACCGCCGCACTGACAACGGATACAAGAATGTGGCCAACCGAGGGTTGGAATGGCATCCACACACCCTTTGAAGCTATGACGCACGAGGCTTTGAAGCCGCTTTGCGTCACAAAAGTAACGGTATCCTGCTTCGAACCTGATGCAGTGCGCGCCGTTGTATCGGCCTTCCCTACCCTTCATATGCACGCCAATACAGGCGAGGAATGGATACAAATCATGCGTGCAGACGCGACAAAGGCGAACGGATTGCAACACGTGTGTGAATTGCTTAACATTACCCTCGCAGACACTGTCGCTTTCGGTGATGATGAGAATGACGCGGATATGCTCCGTACAGCGGGCATTGGTGTCGCCATGGCGAATGCCATCCCCGCTTGCAAAGCTGCTGCAGACACGGAATGCGGGCGGTATGACGAGGACGGCATGGCGAAGTGGCTGGCAGAAAATACCCTATAATAATGTCCTGCCCGACTATTGACTTATAAACAGTATTCGGGAGGGATTCTATGACAAAGAAAGCGTTTATGCGGCAGTTGCGCTTCGCGCTACGGGGCGGTCTCCGCCGTGCGGTGCGCACGAATATCCTGGCGGATTGTGACATTTCTTCACCCAAGGGCAAGCCAAGCATCTGCATGAAACCGACATTACAGCGGAACTGAGTGAGCTGGCCGTCATTGCGCTCAATCTGGCACGCGAGGCTGGTAAACAAATGCTCTTCTGTGTATTCCTTTTTCAAAACGAACAACAGATTCGTTTTATCCTCAGCGCAATTTTATATATAACAGCGGCGTTGTTTAACCATACTATTTCCCGGAAATAAACGAGAGCACGGTGTATGCCACTCTGCGGCGGCTGCGCGTGAATGATGCGCTCACGCAGATGGATTTGTACTGCTTACAGCTCTATCCAATACCGCTGCACGATGTTGCCGGATTCTTCAACAAATTCGTTCTCCAACACACCGCCGTTCCGCATAGCAGTCTTAGCGGACGGGATATTGTCCTTGTCGCAAGTGACAAGGGCTTTTTCAATTCTCAGTTCGCGGCATAGTTCGAGCGCCAGCGCGAGTATCTGCGTCCCATATCCCTTGCCGCGTTCCAACGGACGGACGCCGTACCCGATATGCCCGCCCTTTTGCAACGTCCCTTCATTCAAGCTGTGCCGCACCTGTGTTGTACCAATGATGCGTCCGCCGTCCATCAAGAAATACGTCGAATATTGTACCCATCCGGGCGGCGCTTCTGTCCGCGCCTTTGTGATGGCTTCCAACCAGTTTTCATAGTTTTCCGCCTTCATGAAGCCGTTGCTGCCGTGTATCCATGTCTCGCCGCCATCAATGTACGACTGTTTATAGTCCAATGCGGCTATCTTATGTTCCATTGTCGGAAATACCAATTTCATCTCCATAGTCTACCCTCTCCCACACACGAAAATCAACTCGCGGTTGTTTTCTACCGGTGTTTTGTCATACCAGCCGAATGCCTCGTGTATCACAAACCCTTCCTCTTCCAGCATCTCGCGGAGCTGCTCCTCGTAATAGTATTTCAAGTGTAAATCATCCTCGACCTGCTCGACCGCGCCATCCCCTCTTGTGATGGTATAAGTGTAATGCACATCGATGACTTGCTTGTTCTCGTCAATTTTGTCGCCGCGGTCGAACCTCGCCACATGCTGCCCCGCTTCGTCCGTGCTTTCCCAGCGCATCGTGTCGGGATATAGCCAGCTTTGGTCAAGTTGTCCATATGGCCGGAACACATTGATAATGAACCGACCGTTTTCCGACAAATGCTCTCGCACAAGCCGCAGACAGCTTCGGATATCAGCATCCTCTGTCAGCGCTTGAAACGCACGGAATGGTGTTGTAATCATAGCGAATTTCTCGTCAAACCGGAAGTCAGCCATATTTCCATACACAAGCCGCACATGCTCTGCGCCACCTGCGCCGGCCAGCTTCTTGCGGAACTCCGCCAACATTTCATGCGACAAATCCAGCCCCGTCACAGTATGGCCGTCCGCCGCCAATGTCATCGCTACGCGCCCCGTGCCGCAAGCCAGTTCCAACACATTCCCGCCCAAGTTCTCTGCATATTCCTTATAGAAGGGAATATCATCCGTGGCATTGTCTCGGTTTTCCAAATCATAAAGCCAAGCTGTGCGGCGAAAGATATTCGCCTCGTCCTTGACCCAATTCCGCCGCAACATACTGTACAGGGTCATATCAAAGTATGTTCCATACAGCTTCTCGCCGTCCTGCATCGTACCCTCATGCGTGAAGCCCAGCCGCTCCGGAATGGCGCGGCTTTTCGCATTCGGCGCGGCGGCATGGATATAGATGCGGTTCAGCCCTAGCCCACGAAAACTAAAATCCGTCAATGTCCGCACACAAGCCGTCATGATTCCCCGCCCCTGTGCGTTTTCCGCCAGCCAATAGCCGATCATACCGCTGTCGTTGTGGCGTTTGATGTCATGCAGCCCAATGTTGCCGACATATTTGCCATCCTCCACGATGCCGAACACGAAATCCGTCCCCTTCTCCGCCTGCTTGTTCCAGCTTTCAATGACCCCGGCGATGCCTTCCGGACTTTCTGTGCCATCTACCCACGGCAGCCACTCGCGCAGGTACGCGCGGTTTGCGTCGATGACAGCGAATACCTCCGCCGCATCTGCCGCCTCTCTCGTACGCATGACGAGTCCTTCTCTGACTTGAAATTCCATCACATTCCCTCCCATTCTTCGCGGGTGATGGCGTAATGTAGCTCATCCCGCCAACCATCACGCGTATCTCGGCATTTTTCAACCCGTTTAATCTGTTTCATGCCGTTCCGCTCCATCACGCGGTAGGAGCCGTAGTTCTCCGCGTCGCAGGTGGATGTGATATTGTCAAGCCTCAAATCCTCGAAACCGAAGCGAATCAACTCCGCCGCCAGCTCTGTGCCGTAGCCGCGTTTCCAAAATCGCTTGTTTAATACCCAGCCCAAATGCGCCTTTTCGTCCCCCGGGTATATCCCGCAGCCGCCAATCAGCTCGCCTGTCTCCGCGAGGCAGACCGCGAAGTCGTATTGCGTGCGCGGTTCATGGCTGTTCTTTTCCATGGTATCGGTCAGAAACCACCGCGTCGTTTCATCATCATTCGGTCCCCAAAGCAGATAACGATTGACTTCTATATCACCCGCGTATGCCTGCACGTCGTCTGCGTCCTCCGCGCGGAAGGGGCGTAAAATCAACCTTGGCGTTTGTAATATAATCTCATTCATTTCATTACCCCTTCCGGCCGATCACCAGCCCATGTTCGCTATAGCCTAATATACTCCGCACCTCGCAGGTCGCGTAATGATACCGCAGGAACCGTTCGAATGTCTCGTCGTCCAGATTGTTCACCGTGTCCGCAAGGCCATGTTTCATACCGTCCGCCGCGATGTTGTGTAGAATCGTAACACCATGTTGTGTCAAGTCGCTTTCGACATCCTCCGGCGTGGTAAAGAAAAACAAACTGTCATCATCTCTGTGTCCGCGCGTAAACAACCTTTCTGCGACAGAAAAATCCTCTGCCCAGCGCTCGGGGTACTGAACAAAATTACAATATTTATTGAGGTATGCGAGGAAGAACAACCCGTCCCGCTTCAACACACGCAGGCACTCCGCAATGCCTTTCCCGCGTTCCGCCGCGTCTGTCATGTGGTAATACGCACCCATGTTGAGGACGACATCGAAGCTTCCGTCCGCAAAACGCGACAAATCCGTCACACTACCTTGATAAATGTCGTGTAAAATTGAGTTTTCAGTATTCTTGGCCCGTATCAGTCCAACATTGTGCGCTGTGAAATCCCCCGTCGTCACGGTATGCCCACGTTCCGCCAAGAAGAAGGAATAGTACCCTGTGCCCGCGCATGCGTCAAGGATTGCGGATTGCGGCGGGATGATGTCCGTCATATACTTCTTTGTCGTGAGGAATTCGACAATATCCTGCTTCGTATGCTTGCCGCGCGCCTCCTCGTAATTATCATTCGCGTAATACGTCTCAAACCGTTCTTTGCTTTGTTCCATGCCTTCATCCCCTTTTCCGTCCGATGTACATGAGATGTTCTGAAAACGACAGCAACTCCTGCTTCTCGCAAACCTGCCCCGCGAAGGTATACCACCGCTCGCGCACCTCTTCCGTTTGCGCGTCGATGTTCGGCTCGCAGGGTGAGAGGATGCTTTCCTGCCCGAAAAAGTGCAGCTTCTCCAGCGGGAAGCGCTCCATAAACGGCAGCACATCCTGCTGGCGGATGAAGTAGCACTGCGTAAAGCCCACGCCCGCGAAGGGCTTGTCGTCAATCACCAACTGCGCAAATTCCACCTCAATGGGGTTTGATTGCAACAGCGTCGGCTCGTATTTCATCATGTAAATGATGCCCGCGATGGAGGAAATGAACGACACATACAGCAGCCCGCCCGGCTTCAGCTTTTTCATGCACGCCTCCACCGCCGCCACGCGGTCGGCTTCTTCCAGCAGATGGTATAGCGGCCCCATGAGGAACACATGGTCGTACTCGCCCTCGACCATGGTATCCACAACCCGCGCGTCGCCCGCTAGCGCCGTCAGCGGCAAACCCATTTCCGCCGCTTTTGCCTTGGCGAATGCCGCGTTGCCCGGGGATAAATCGACCAATGTCACATCATTGCCCTTCGCCGCGAAATGCAGGCTGTACCGCCCCGGCCCGCCGCCCACGTCAAGCACCGTGTCGCCTGTTTTGATATACCGCTCCATAAATCGGCTTGTGATGATGAACTCCGCCCGGTGATGCTCCAGCCGCTCCCATTCCCCCTGCGCGTTCGCGTCGTAGTATACCTTTACTTGTTCCACCTTTTCCTGCATGACATTCCCTCCTCAGATTTTTCGGAAAGTATACAAAAAGGCGGAAGCTTCGTTTGATAACGTAAGCTTCCGCCGCATTTGGTTTCAAAATAAATTCATATGCCTATGAATGAATTTGATTCCAACGAGGAAAAAGCTTGTGCAGATTCGCATTCGAATCATACGCAAACTTGGAATCATGATTGGCTGCAAAGTACATTGCTTTACACATGGCTTTTTCCTCCTTTCCGAAATTGATATTGTTTGCCATTATACGCGCCTATTTAGCGCCTGTCAAGCTTGATTTTCAAAACTTTACAACGCAAGCTTATAAATCTCAACCACATCCGGCTTGCGCAGCGGCTTAAAGAATCCCATCGTTTCCCGCCACGCATACGCTTTTTCCGCCATGGGCTTGATACTGTCCGCACCGATTTCGAGGTCAGTCAAGCTTGTCGGCATACCAAGGGATTTGAAAAACGCCTTTGCCGCGTCGATACCAGCATACGCTGTTTCCTCATCGGAATTGCCCGGTGTGATGCCCCAAACATTCACAGCAAACTGCGCAAACCGCGCGTAGTCCACATGGCAAACATATTTCGCCCATGCAGGGAATACAACCGAAAGCCCCGCGCCATGCGCCACGCGGTCAAACAGGCCACTGATTTCATGCTCCATTTGATGGCTGGCCCAGTCACCTGTGCGACCGTTGCCCGTAATACCGTTGTGCGAAAGGCTGGATGCCCACATGAGCTCACCCCGCGCGTCATAGTCCTCCGGATTCGCCATAACACGCTTGCCCGCATCAATCACTGTACGCATGAGCCCCTCCGCAAAGCTGTCGGACAGCATCGTTTGCGCAGGCGTGCCAAAGAAACGCTCAATTGTATGCATAAGAATGTCCACAATGCCGCAAGCCGTTTGAAATTTGTCAACTGTAAATGTCAGCGCCGGGTTCAGTATGGCGAAAAGCGGTCGGCAGACATCGTTGTTGTGCCCGCGCTTAAAACCGCCGTCCGGGTTCGTGATGACGGAGCTGTTGCTCAGCTCACTCCCCGCGGCGGAAATTGTGAGCACAACGCCGACCGGCACCGTTTTCGCCGGCACGACAAGACCACGATAAATGTCCCATACATCACCATCAAGCATCAAGCCCATTCCCATTGCCTTTGACGAATCAATAACCGACCCGCCGCCGACAGCGAGAATCAACTCCACATTTTCCGCCTTGCACAGCGCGATACCCTCGCGGACGAGCGGGAGCTTCGGGTTCGGTTCCACACCGCCAAGCTCAACAAATGCAATGCCTGCGTCTGACAGCGATTTCATGATGACACCGTACAAGCCCGAGCGTTTTATCGACCCACCGCCATAGTGCAGGAGCACCTTCCGGAAGCCATACCCCTTGATTACTTCGCCGACATTTGCCTCGCCACCCTTACCGAACAGCACCTTCGTCGGGCTGTAGTACGTAAAATTATCCATGCATCTCTCCCCTATCCTTCCAATTTTTGATATTGCCACAAGCCGTCGTGCTCTGTTAAAAGAAAACCTCTTCCATTCTTGATTTGATAATCGTATAAGCTCCCGCCAAAAAGATGCCGCATAATAGCCATAATCACGCCACCGTGAACGACAAGCGTCATCGTGTGCGCCGTTTCCTCCCGCAGCAAAGCTTCAAATGCGGTAATGCACCGCGCAGAAAACACGGCCTCGGATTCCCCCTCCGGGAAAATCATATGCGCCTCGTCCATGCCGAATTCACTCTGCCCCGGCAGTCGGATAATTTCATCAAAAGTTAATCCCTCAAATGCGCCGAAATGCATTTCGCGGAAGCCATCCCGCACAACAGGTGTATGCGCGGGGTATAGGAGCGCAGCCGTCTCTGCACAGCGACGCATGGGGCTTATCACGATGCTCTCTGTCATCGGGTACATGCCGAAATCCGCCAAAACTTTTATCGCTGCAATTCCTTCTGCGCAAAGGCATTCGTCCGTACCGCCGCCAATGTACCGCCGCGCGAGGTTCCCCGCTGTCTGGCCATGACGGATACAAATAATTGTCCTCATATACACCTCTTGTATACAGAAAGTAGACCTCCTTTATCATAACCCAGCCGGGAGCGGCTGTCAATCCATAGACAGGTTTGCCGCTTGCTTCGCCGCATAGAAGATGCTATACTTTTTTACATGAATTTCACTTACAAGGAGGCAAGACAATGCTTACATATCGTGTGGCACTAATGGGTTCACCGGTCAATTACACCGTTGAATGGTCGGATGAGAATTTGCAATATTTGAAAGCACTAGGCTTCAACACCATACAGCTCAACATCGCATGGGGCTCTCGCCCTGGAGATGAGCCTTTGAATATGGAAGATGTGGTCTTGACGGACGAACTGGACGCGGAGACGCGCGCGGCCGTTACGCACAGGCAAAAGCAGCTTCAGTTTCGCCTTGCGCAATGTAAAAAGCACGGGCTGCGTAGTATTTTCCACTTCGGCGCGCCTTTCAATAATAAAGAAGGCTATTATGGCCTACCTTTGCGCCGCTGCACGTTTGACCCGGAAACAACGGCACAATGCGTACAGATGTTGCAAATGCTACACAAACAGATTCCCGGTATTGACGATATTTTAATTTATACTTTTGACCAAGACGCATGGCAGTGCAGTGAGTTCATCCACTGCGAGACATGCCGCGGGATACCGCTGCACAAACGGCTTACGCCGTTTTTACATGCGATGTGCGACACATGGCGCGCCATGAATCCGCAGGGAATCCTTTGGTGGGAGCCGTGGGAAATGTCTGCCGGGCAAGTCTACCGCATTATGGAGCTTGTTCCGAAGGAAAACTTCGGCCTTTCCTTACACAGCAACATCGGCGAGGTACAAAAGACGCGCCCAGCGGATATTTGGTTTTGTAACACAACCCGCCTTGCGGCGGCGCGCGGAATACCGGTCATTGCGGAGTTGTTCCTCGCGGAGGCCTCCGAAGAAACAGAGCCGCTTTTACGCGTGCCCTGCCCACAACTCACCTATTCACAAATCCATACCGTGATGCAAGTGGAGGGTGTCGTCGGCGTGAAAGAATACTACGGCTTGGTTCCGAACAATAACGACCCGTGTCTAGAGATGGCAGGCCAAGTTTTTGCAAATGAAACGCGCTGTCTCTCGGAATGTTTGCAAGCGCTTGCTGCACCGTACGGTGACTATGCAGAAGCAATGGTTGCCATGTGGCAGCTCGTCAGCGAAGCCTATCTATTATTCCCTTGGGATGTGAGCTGGTATGCAAGGGAAATAGGCAAAGCAAGTCTCGACCACGGCTGGCAGTCGGCGTTTCTGCGTGGAAAGCAAGCGCCCTCCCCAAGCTGGGAATCAACCCGGCAGGTCGTTTTCATGAAAACGGACAACAACGAACCGAACCCGTATATGTGTGAGGACATCGGCCTCCGCTGCGAAGTCGCAGCGGAAAAGTTTGCCGAGGCATGCGCGGCTGCAAGCGCGCTCGAAGCGTTCATGACAGGCAGCGCTGCTACGCAAATGCAAGAAGTGTCCGCATCGTTGGATTACTTCCGCCGGGTCTGCGTGAGCTATGCATTGCATTTACGGGAAACAAATGTGGCGAACATGTTGCGGGAAAGCGGAATGCCCTACCCTGCGCACTTGCTGGCGGAAATGGAAGCACTCCTCACACAAGATGCAGCGAATCAAGGCCTCACCGGACGTGTGATGGAATCATGCAAAATGTTCCGGCAGAACCCGCAGGTCTGGCTTGCGATTTATCTTCTCCTCGGAGAGGGCGAGCCGCGTGAAAGAGGCGAGTTCACCCTGACGACACGATAGGGTTGTGTGTAATTTATACAGATAAAGGCTGCATTTCAATTGCTTACGCAATTGAAATGCAGCCTTATTATGGTGCGGATAACAGGACTCGAACCTGCACGCCTCGCGGCACAGGAACCTAAATCCTGCACGTCTACCAATTCCGCCATATCCGCTCGCGTGATTATTATATCGCAACACGCTGCTGCTGTCAATCCAAAAACAACAGACGCACGATGCGATATGCTGCATCTGCCGTAAGCGCTTCTGCGGCGGCGCCAGCTTCCGCTAAAGTCATCGGACGGTTCACAATGGAAAACACACTGCGGAAAACATCATAAAAGGCCGGGGTGACATCTAGTAGGCCACCGCAAAGTGCAATGGCCGGAACACCGAGACGCTTGGCCTCACATGCAGCGGCGTAGGCCGTTTTGCCGCCCAGTGATTGCGCGTCCATCTGACCTTCTCCGGTGATAAGTAAATCTGCATTCGCGATTTGCTCCACAAAGCGCGTTTCGCGCTGCACGATGGCTGCACCGCTCTCCATCCTCGCCTGGAGAAAACCCGCCAACGCCGCACCCATGCCGCCCGCCGCACCTGCACCGGGCATACTAGCGATGTCGCGCCCTACCGTTCCCGCCATCACGACGCCATAATGCATAAGCACTGTGTTTAGCTGCGTCACCATATAAGGCGTTGCGCCCTTTTGCGGACCAAACACGGCGGACGCACCGCGCACACCGCACAACGGATTGTCCACATCGCACGCCGCAATGATTTCTGTATCCTTCAGCCTTACATCCAACCCCGAGAGGTCGATGTGCGCCAAATCCGCCAACGCCGCACCACCGGGCGGCAGTTCTTTTCCCGTTTTATCCCGGAACACCGCACCAAGCGCTGTCATCATCCCCGTACCACCATCGTTTGTGGCGCTCCCGCCGATGGCGATGACCAACCGGCGGCATCCCGCGTCCAGCGCCGCACGTATAAGCTGCCCAGTGCCAAAACTCGTCGCAACAAGCGGATTCCGCTCCTCCAGGGTAAGCAAGGTCAACCCCGACGCCTCCGCCATCTCGATGGCGGCCGTCTCCCTGTCGCCAAGCAATGCATAACGCGCCATTATAGGGCGGCAAAGTGGGTCAAGGACTGTAACCGCGCACATGTGTCCGCCCGTAGCATCGCACAATGTCTGCGCGGTGCCTTCGCCGCCGTCTGCCAAGGGAATCGTAACAATTTCCGCATCGGGACAGCAGCGCAAAACGCCTGCTGCCATGGCATTCGCCGCGGCCAGTGCCGTCATGCTCCCCTTAAACGAATCCGGCGCAATCACAATTTTCACGGAATCCCCTCCCCTTTTTGTTATCATATCATCCCGCTGCGCCCACTGTCAATGCTTGACTCTGCCGTTGCGGAAGCGTGTACACTTGTTGTATACTAAACACACAGGGAGGTTTCAACATGGAACAATTGACGAAAATTAAAGACATTTCCGCGCGGTATACCATATCGGCGCGGGCGCTGCGGTACTACGAAGACATGGGACTTATCACAAGTACCCGCAATAGTGCATATGCGTACCGATTGTATGACCCTGCCAACGTCACGCGGCTGGAGCAAATCCTCATCCTGCGGAAACTGAATGTCAGCATCAGGGACATCCAACGCATATTCGATTCGCCCGGCTCCGGCATCGTATTGGAAGTGCTGAGGCAAAAGGTGGACAGTATTGACGAAGAGGTGTCGCTTATGCATGAGCTGAAAGAAATCGTACTAGGCTTCATCCGGCAAATTGAGCAGGCCGATTTCAACAAAAGCAATGATGTGCAGCTTTTGTACGATAAGGCGAAGGAACTCGAAACCCGCCTCGCAAATGTGGATTACAGCGGCAATGCGTCCGCTGTGAACCGTCTGCTGGATGTGTCGGAGAAGCTAAAAAAAGCGCCGGAAGTTCGCATCGTCCGTATCAACCCCTTCCGCGCACTCACCTCTGGATTGGCCCCCATTGATACTGTCATGGAAGTTTTCGGCCCGTGGCAAGAGGCGCATAACCACCTTGTCAAGAAACTCCCCTATGGCGCGCCGGATTTCCTGTGGTTTGAATCGGATGGTGCTGAGTGGATTTGGGCAGTCGAGGACGGTGTGACGGAGGCGGACACCGCGCCTTACCCCCTTATCACCTTTGAGGGCGGCTTGTATGCCGAGGCAATGAGCGTTGACGGCGATGACGACATCGGCGGCCGCGTTTATCACGGCATACTCAAATGGCTGGAGGGGAGCCGTTTCGAACTGGACGACAGACCCGGTCACCGCGTCCTATGCCATATGCTGAACCCGTCGCCAACGCTGGCGGATGCACTGGGATATCAGCAGCTTGATATTTACGTGCCAATCAAAATAAAGGAGGAACACAAAAATGGCAAGAATTGAGGGAATCAAAAAAAGCTTGTTGAAGCACGGCTTTGACGACGCAACCATCAAAGAAATCACCGTCGGCGGTCATCTCGTTCATACTGTTGAACGTATGGAACAGATACTTGATGAACGCATAACGCATGAAATCCTTGATTCACATGCTTGTTCAGGCGGCAAGGCGTATCTGTCGCAAATGAAAAAAATCGGCAAGGAAATCGCAGGTAAGTCTTTGGCCGAGAAGGTCGCGCATGTCAACAGCATCTCCTCCGGTGAGGAGACTTACATTCTAAACACCGACCATACGCTGTCTGTCAAATTATCTTTTGATAACAATGGAAAATACAAATGCCTCTGCGCTACAACCGTCAAAAAAGGCATAAAAGTCTCCGATCTGGCCACGGAAAACAAGGCCAGCAGTTGTATCATGCCGCTAGCATATTGCTATTGCTGCGCGGGTTCCAACCGCCGTCATTTGCAATTGCAACTCGGTGTCGAATTGAAAACGAAAACGATTGTTTCATCACCCATCAACAGTAAAGGCGAAAAGCCATGCGAATTCGTGTTTAATATTGTTGACTGAAACCGTAAGAGCGCCGCATACGCGGCGCTCTTTTGCATTCAAATGAAAAACCTCTTTTCAAAAGAACCTGCCTGTGCAAGCCCCTCCGAAAAGAGGAAAATCGGATAGACAGGATTTGAACCTGCGACCTCTTGGTCCCGAACCAAGCGCTCTACCAAGCTGAGCCACTACCCGATGAAACAAAGTAGCGGAAGAGGGATTTGAACCCCCGACACCACGGGTATGAACCGTGTGCTCTAGCCAACTGAGCTATTCCGCCATCGTCACGCACCACAAATGTGATAAGCAACGAATTACATTATAACCGCTTCCCATGCCTCTGTCAAGAGCTAATTTCATCTTTTATTCAACCGCTCTCAGTTCTTTTTTTGCCGCCCCTCATGGTCGATATAGAAATCCTCCTTTAGTACCAATTCTGAAATCGGTACAATTTCGAATCCCTTTTCGTGAAGGCCGTCAATGATAATAGGCAGCGCCTCCGGTGTGTAATCCGCATCGTTATGGAATAGGATGATGGAGCCGTTCCCGAGATGCTTGTGGTTCAACACCTGCTTGACTTCCGCCTCTACGCCAAGGTTCATCCAATCTTTACTATCATTAGTAGATACAAAACTTCAATCGCAAGAAACCCACTAAACACGCCATTTTACTTCTATCGAATCTGAAAAAATATAAACTTTTGCAATGAACCGCACAGCTAAAGTATGTCTTGTGTCCCGGTCGAGATTCTCCCAATCAGTCAAATCCGGCATGACATCCGGCATTTCGTCTGTGCTGGAAAGATTCATCTCGTGAATGATTTCTGACTTCCTCGCGTCCATTTCTGAAATTTTGTCATTTATATATCCGGTTACGACCGTATTTGCCGTCGCAAGGGATTGGATTAAATTTTCTATTTTTGTATCAATTTCGTGCAGTTCGATTTTTAGGCGATTGTCGGTATCGCTTTGCTTCCTGCGATGCTCTATGACGCGACCGGTATACGCCTTGGAGTATTCTATTAGAGATGTATACGCAATCTCCTCCACTTCATCTACCGTATGCCCATGCGATTCGCCTCCGCACATGCCAGTGTTGTGCCGTCCCGAACACGTCAAATGCTTCTTGACGCTCCCATCTCGCAGGGTGTATGGCTTGACATTCATCGTATACCCGCAGTATCCGCATTTCATGAGGCCGGAGAGCCACGTGTGCTTCCCCTTCCCCTCGTTCTTGATTTGCTTATTACCGGCAAGCTTGCGCGCGCAGGAGAGCCACACAGAGGATTCTACGACCCCTTCATGGAATCCTATGGACAAGACATGCTTGTCGGTTAATAAATACTTCCGCGTGTTCGCGTCACGCTTTCCGTAGAGATTGCACCCATACTGCCCTGTGAATTCGCTGATATCGTTGACGATGATACATTTATGCCGGTTGTAGAATGCGAATATATCCGCGTCAGCCTTCACGTAGGCCGGATTGGAGAGGATACGCGCGACTTTGATGTTATTCCACATCTTACCGTCACGTTCACGCATGACGCGCGCTACGCCCGCGAGAGAGGCGTTTGTGTTGGCGTAGAGGTCATACACCTCCTTGACCTTTTCCAGTTCGTCATTCGGCACAATCGTCGCGGCAAGCTTACCATCCCGTCTGACCTTCATGTTATCAAACCCCAGAGGCGCAACGCCGCCCACCCACACGCCCGTTTTCCCGCGGGCATAATAGTTATCGCGGATACGCTCCGCGATGGTTTCCCGTTCCAACTGGGCAAATATCATAACAATATAGAGCATGGCGCGGCCGGCCGGGGTTGAGGTGTCGAACTTCTCATTTGCCGACACGAAAGCAACCTTGTTTTCCTCCAACTGCTCCATGATTCCGGCAAAGTCCGTAATGGAACGGCTGATGCGGTCAAGCTTGTACACGATAATTTTTGTAATTTGCTTCTTTTCGACCTTCCCCATCAAGCGCATGAAGCCGGGGCGCGCAGTGTTTTTCCCGGAAAAACCCCTGTCTTGGAAGACTTCGTAGTCTTCACCGTCCGCAACCTCGCGCTTGCAGAACTCAATCTGCGTATCGACGGAGATGCTGTCCTTTTTATCAATGGATTGGCGCGCGTAAATGGCGACCATGGGTATCCCTCCAAAATCATCAAAACATAGACTTTTTTTGTTGTTTGTAGTATAATCATGGTAACAATAGATATTGAGAGGTGATACCATGCTGTTCAGCGAAAATATATTCTTTCTTTTTTACTTTACTGTTCCCGGGTGCGCCTACGTTCTATATAATAAATATATCCGGTTTGCCGCACAAAAAGAAACGGACGAAGTAGCGCGCGTATCCGGCGCAGTCTTTTTTAGCTTTTTTGCTTTCATGCCCAACTATCTTTTAGCGCAATTATTTTTATACTTATTCCCATCTACATGGATAATACCGTCGATAGCAGCAAATATTATAGTCAGTTTCGCGCTCTGTTTTTTCTGGAATTTTTGCAAAAAGGAGTTTATTGAAAAGACGCGCAACATTTTTAGCGATAAAAAAATGGGGCTTACCAATTATTATGATTCAATGTGGACGCAAGTTTTTTATCGAGATATTCTTGGTGAAAATAGGGTAAGCATTGAAATACCCCCTATCAGCATCTCTGATTATTCGGTTGTTTCTATCAACATAAACGGAGAAGAGTTGCGCGGTTGTATATCAAGTTTTTCGGATCCGAAATCTGAAAACAAAGTCATCCTTCTTGAGTCATGCGCATTGATAGATTCATTTTTCGAATATGACAAGGAAACCAGCGGCGAAAAATTCTTCGATACCATTCTCTATAAATATGTTGATTTAACAGACGGGTATTCAATCACATTTTACGACACAACAAAATACGCTGCATATATGAATGCGAAAAACCCTGCTACTCCTTCGGCGGAGGCGGTGTCTGATGCTTCGGCTTCGTCTTAGACGAACCATCATTCCGCAGGTCTTGCCCTACTTTAAACTCCATCCTCGTACCCGGTTGATTCCCGATTTCCTTTTCCAGATTAACCACCAGTTTACGAGTCCCAAAAAGCTGTCCTTTAAGCCGCTTATTACGCCCGTTGGGATTCGGTTGCATTTTTGGCACTTTTGTCACCTCCCCTTTCAGCCGCCTTCGGGCGGCTTTGTTTTATTCGGGTATCAAACCCCATTTATATCGGATACTTCTTTATCCCTACACTGGCTCTTGATGGAATGTTCCTGCATGTTGGTGGACATATCCGACCTATCCCATCATATCGTAAAACACATTTTCCGATATGATTTCTATATCTTGCCCTGACAGCTTCAATTTTTCCGCTTTTTTATGTTTACTACTCTTCCCGTCCTTGATGGTTGAGCAATAGTCATTGTTACCAAGCACAAGATAATTCGTTTCTTTTGTCACATTATCGCCGCAAAGGCCACCCATGTTGACAACGACCTGCATTGCATCCTTGCGCCCCATCCGTTCAAGCATACCTGTGAAAACAAAGACCTTACCAAAAATATCAGTGCTTTCGTCTATTTCGTCCGCGCTTGCGGATATATCCTTGGCGGAAAGATGATAGCGACCGGGGCGGTAATAGCTTTTCTTAACTGGATAAAGAGATTCAAAAGAAATTCCGTTATCCGCAGCATATTGCTTCATAACTTCAAAACATTGCATCGTCTGCATAGCATCAGTTTCAGCGCGGTGGGCGATTCTCTCCCCAACGCCAAGACGAACGGTAATATCATCGAGACGATGCCGCTTTTCTTGCGGGAACAGACGACGGCTCACACGCAACGTATCTACAAAATCATTTGGAAAACTTACGCCGAGATATCTATCACATTTTTCATACAGCATATTAACATCATAGTTTGCGTTGTGAGCAACTATGATGCTGTTGCCAACCATTGCAAGAAAAGCCCGTAGTGCGTCCGGCGGCTGGGGAGCGTCCGCAAGCATTTCATCCGTTATCCCCGTTAATTCCGTAATGAAAGAACCGACCGGAAAACCCGGATTTACAAAGGTTTGAAAGCGGTCGATAATGTTTCCATTCGATATACGCAACGCAGAGATTTCAATAATTGCGTCATATGTAGGGTCAAACCCGGTTGTTTCAATATCGAGGACGACATAATCATTTACAGCTACCAATAGACTATTCCCTTTGTTTGTACGTGTTGGGCTTCCCTCCGTCATAACCGCACCTCCAAATCTATTTTCACCACAAGCAATAACCCTTCGTTTCATAGTACTCCATCGCACGGCAGACACTCTCGACCGTCACATCGAAATGCTCCGCGACCTCGTATACATTCACGGACTTCATACGACGGATGTAGATTTGCAACTCGTCCGGCGGTAGAACCCGCAAATATGAATGGTGTTGCGCCTTTGCCTCCTGCCGGAGGCGGTTGCCGCGTGCGGTGTGGTTGTTCATGTTGTCGCGGATAGTGTAAAAAGCATTCGTTTCGTAATGCGAAATCTCCTCCGCGAGTATGACTTTTTCTTCTGCCTTGGTTTCAATGTGCGCTTTATCAAGAATGATATTCCTTCCGACAGGCGTACACATACAAACCGCTTTCTTTGTCTTACTGAATGAATAATTTATAATGTCAATTCCTTCGCTGTCGGCCATGTCGTATAGATTCCCCAGCGTTACCATATGTACACTCCTACAGCTTCCGCTGTGCTTTTAATGTCTTGGCGATTGTTGCAAGTGCATCAATCTCATCTTGTGTTAAGTCCTCAAATTCGCCGCGATGAAAGGCGACGTTTACGTCTCTTAATTCTTCGGGGACAACAAGAGACGGGTTTTCGTCATTCCCAAGAAGATAATCAGCCGTTACGCCAAAAAATTCCGCTATCAAAAGAAGCATCGCATTGTCTGGCTCCCGCTTCCCTGTCTCATAGTGGTTATAACGCTGGTTTGAAAAGCCCAATCCCCTAGCAGTTTCCGCTTGTGTTAATTTCTTTTGTTCCCGCAGCTTTTTCAATCTTTTTATATCCATGATACACCACCTTATTATCATTGTATCAACACAGAGTTGATTTATCAACAGGATATACGAAAAGTTGATATTTTGTCTTGACAAATCAACGGTTCGTTGTTATTATTGTTCTATCAACAAAGTGTTGAGCGGAGGTGAACAATTGCGAAAATGGTTGAGAGCAATTCGGGAGAACAATGGTTTATCGCAAAAAGAAGTCGCGGGAAGTACTGATATTACTGTGCAACATTACAATTACATCGAGAACGGCGAACGCCGTCCCTCACCCGAAATAGCCCGTAAAATCGCCGCCGTGCTGGGGTTCGAATGGACGCGGTTTTATGAGGAAGAGAGCAGCCACGAAACAGCATAGGACAATCATCATCCATCATACCTTGGAAATAACGGCCTGAAAGGCCGGGTTCGTGAGGAGGGATTCATATGAAACTTAATAATGACGGCCTGAAAGGCCGGGCTAATGACGGCCTGAAAAGCCGGGGCAAGGAACCGGCAGATTTTTCGCATTTGAGCACCAAGCACAGCGAAACGGAGCCATGGAGAACCCCGGCGCGTCCGGGTAGTTCGTTCCCCCGGGGTGCATTAAACTCGCACCCGGATGACCTGTCCAGTATGACACAGGATGAGATAGACAGCCGGCGCGAGGACATACACCGGGATATCGCAAGAATTTATTATGATGGCGTTAAGAAATCGCGTAAAGCCACATTCCCCGCCTAACGGAACATCCCGCGTGAGCGCGCGGCGGCACGTATTCAGGATTTCGCGAGGAATTTATCGCGGAATCCAGTGCCGTTTTGCCGTCGGCAAAAGATAGAGGGAATGGCGGACAAGCAGAGAGGACAAGCCCCGAAGGGCTGCCTATACACTCACGAAAGGAGGAAACAGTATGAGTAACATATCATTGGACAAGATGGGGCGCGGCGCGCTGCTGGAAGAGGTCAACCGGGAATTCGACAAACTGACGGCAAATGTCTACGACCCGAACACATCCGCCAAGGCGAAACGGAGCATCACCATCCGGCTTGAGTTTGCGCCGGGCGAAGACAGACAGATGAGCGACAACACATTTTCAGTCGTATCATCATTGTGCCCGTCGAAGGGCGGTACATTCCGTACAAGCTTTGCATACGACCCGGTTACCCGTAAGGGCGGAGCGGCGGAATTCGACGCGGAAGTGCTGGGGCAAGTAGACATGACCGCTGTACTGGCCGCACATGCGGAAAAGCTAGCGGAGCAAGAAGCGGAAATGGAGCGCAAGGTTGTTGATTTCAGAAAATAAAGGGGGCGCCGACATGGCCGAAGATATTAAGTACGCGCTGGAATATGCGGTTGGTTTGGAACAAGAAAAGGTACATATCATCGAAAACGAATACGGCACATTCACGGACAAGAAGTTAGAGCGCATCAACCCGCGCGAGGAAGGGGAGCCGGAGGTTGTGACAGCCTCCACACTGGGTTCACTGGTCGATTTCCTCCACGGGAATCACGACAAACTCCCGTTTGACGCGCTGCATATTCAAGTCCTTGACACAAAAAACGTTGTACTGGAAGGTATACTGCGGAACGATTGGCCTCGCAAGAACGAGCGTGACCGGTTCTTCATGAGCAAGGCAATCACACCGGAAATCACATTCAACAGGTTTATGCCCGTTGAACATTTCAAGATAATGTTGCAAAGCGGCTTCCGCCTCACGAACGACAAGGATGCGGTGATGGGCTTCCTCGGCGCAATGAAAATCGGTGATGGTATGGAAATACGCGACAACGGCATCGCACAAACAGCGGTTATCAAAACAGGCGTGGCCGGGCTTGACGTTGGCCTTGTGCCAAATCCGGTGATTCTCCAACCGTACCGCACATTTGCGGAAGTGGAGCAAGCCGCAAGCGAGTTTGTGTTCCGTGTGAACGACAAGGGCGAGGCCGGGCTTTGGGAGGCTGACGGCGGCATGTGGCGCGTAGAGGCCATCGCGAATATTAAACAGTGGTTGCGCGAGAAGCTGGCGGAGGTCGGTGTTGAGATGATGATTATCGGATAAAGTTGTAAATGTGCCGGGGAGCAAAACCGCTCCCCGGTATGAACGGAGGCGCATAATGGCACAAACCGATTGCATAGCGCTCATCATACTGACGGCGCTGGGGGTGATGATTATATGGAAACGATTCTACATATCCCGTTTGATTTTTGGATGGGTGTATGCGCGGCTGTCGCGGTCTGGTGCTTCTGGGTCGCGGTCTGCGAAGTCAAGGACATGTATGAGAATGCTGACTTCCAGCGGCGCGTTGAGGGGCTTCC
>JGI994J12354_10001899_pt1 | contig 20906 bp, 17 predicted proteins | sample IntmicLarv3ML3BL_FD_12354 | JGI IMG/M metagenome (IMG submission 12354) | reverse complement strand
GTTTCATATGAAAAGCCCACCGAGGTAGGCGATTATGTGATTACAGCACATGTCCCCGCCACAGACACCACGGTGGAATATGCCGAAAGCAGCACCTTCACTATTAACAAAAAGGCAATTACAGTTTCAGTTGTTAACTTGAAGAAGGATTTGTATGACACAGCTCCCGAATTGCGCTACTTCGCAACTGACTTAGAAGCTACTGATAACGAGTTTAGCATCTTCACAGTTAGGCCGACATTTGAGCTTTTTGACGAGTTTGAAAACAATGCCAATGCACAGCTCAATGAGGCCGGCAGATATACAATCAAAGCAAGCGGCGGCGAGCTGAAAAACTACACCGTTACATATGTAGCTGGCGAACTGGTAGTTGACAGTACAATTTCAAACATCACAATGGAGATTCTTGGAATCCCTAATGGTGCGCTCTATTATGATGACACTTACAAACTCTCAATTTACGGCACATCTGCAAAACTTGTCACCGATGCGAGCATGACACCGGATAACGATTCGAGCGTGATTAACTACCATGTAGTTGACGGCGATGCATTCGCCTCCGCGTCTACAAATGCTGCTATTGGCACTGCTGCGCAAAATATTATAAACGGAAATGCTGCTCCCAGCGCATATGTTTCGGTTGATACAAACAATACTTTGCAGCTGGGTGGCATAGGAACCTACACGGTTTTAGCCACTCGCGGCACAGGCGATGAAAAGATATTCACTTACATGGTAATCACAGTCGAGCCTAAAATTATTGACGTTGTCATGAATTGGGGCACTTACGAAGGGAACCGCCCAGAGTATGACAACAGCGCACATTCAGCAGATTCAAATCTCTATGTTGTAGTTGGTGGTCACATTCCAGTGACTACGCTCATATTCACAACAGACCCCACTGACGCAGTGGATGCAGACAAAAACTTGGTAACTGTCAGCAGCAGTAATCCGAACTATAGGGTTAAAAATCCCGTCTCCGGCATTATGATTATTACACCGGCAAAACTTACTGTAGAAGCGGATTATGAAACTATCACATACGGCGATGCACCGGCATTAATCGAAACCCTCACTGCTCCTTATGGAACAGCGCCGGCTCTGAACGCATACACCGTAGCCCATATGAGCGAAAACAGCGACGTAATTGCCCCGGCAGGAACATATGACAGTTATGAAGCGTTTTCCGCCGCCGAGATGGACGGCAACCACTATGGTGTATACATTTCCGGCAAAGTCACAGTCACGCCAAAGTCTATCGACATAAACGCAGGCGTTTTTGAGCAAATCAATGCGGTTTATGCGTCTTACACTCGCGATGTTGACGATGTTAATCCCATGATGGGATACAGCGTAGACAGTTTCGTGTCTGGAGATAGCTTGGCTGACCTGATTTTGTCTAGCTCTGTAGCACAGGGAACTCCGGAAATTCCGGCTGGGTACTCCATCTTTAGCGAGGCAAAAGACGATAGTTTGCCGGGTGTGTATCTTGTTGTGGTAAGTGAAGCGACCGAAAACATTAACAGCTTTGCGCCAAACTATGATATAATTAAGCTAAGCACAGACTTTATAATCGTTGATGATATTTACTATGCAAAAACAGCGATTACAGCTTCAAACAGCACAAGCCTCACAGTTACAACGAAGGATAACTTTGTGCAGGTCTACACTTACGATTCCGGAAGCAGCAGCTATGTCGATTCGGGGTACTATATCCGAAGCAAAGATGCGCCCGATTACTCTGGTACATTCAGTTTTGCTGAAGATTATGAAGATGTTGGCGCAGGCATACAGCTATTCGAACTTGTTAGTGGCACTATGGTTCCCAAAACGCTAACAACAGGCAGTGACTATCATGTCCAGTACGCAGTCAGTGTGGGCACTGCAAGCGTTACCGGAGCTATCTCTAGTAATCTTGTTGATGTTGGCGACTTTGATTACGAAATTTATAATTTCAAAAATGTCAAGGTCGCAGATGGAACACTCACCTCCGATGGAACAGGCACATACAGCGCAACATTCACAGAGCTTCCCGGCGGCACATATTCCGTCTTGTACAAAGACACAACAAGCTACTATGTTTTAAGTCCCAGTTCAGGCTCCTTCACCATCGCCGGTGCGCCCCCGGCAGGCGGTGGCGGCGCAGGCGGCGGTGGTGGTAGCGGCGGTGCGCCGGTAACAATTGAACCGGATATAACAGACAAAGTTGAGCCAACCATTAATACCCACATTGCCTACATGGTCGGTGATGATGAAGGAAACTTTAGACCGAACGCTTCCATCACCCGAGCTGAAACTGCCATGATGCTCTACCGTTTGCTAGATGACCATGAACTAGGCGAATATCCAGCCAACTTCTCAGATGTTTCTAGCGATGCATGGTATGCCACCGCCGTTCGCATCTTGGCTTCCAGAGGAATCATCAGCGGCTATGAGGACGGAAGCTTCAAGCCACAGCAAACCATAACCCGCGCAGAGTTTGCTGCGCTGGTATCACGATTTGAAGAGCTAACAGATGGCGAAGCCGCATTTTCTGATGTACCGGGCGACCACTGGGCATATAGATACATCACCTCAGCAGCAGCTAAGGGCTGGATTAACGGCTACGAGGACGGCACATTTAGGCCATCCGAAAACATCACTCGCGCAGAGGCAGCAACACTGGCAAACCGCGTCTTTGACCGAGTTGCGGACGAGAGCTACATTGCAGAGCATTTGGAGGATATTGTTACCTTCTCTGATGTAGATACCGAATTCTGGGGCTACTACGCCATTGTAGAAGCCACCAATAGCCATGACTTTACGCAAGCGGAAGATGAAGACGAGGTCTGGACTCGCGTTCACGCTCGTTAATAGAGCCGAAGAATTTATTATTGGTATACGCCCCAAAACAGGGGCGTATACTGAATCTGATTAGGAGGATTAGTAATAATGAAATTAAAACAAATACTGCTCTGTGCGATGGCGTGTGTGATGGTGTTTTCCGCGCTTCCGGTGTGTGCGGCAGAGGCAGCGGATGAGGAAAATATGCGTATTAGTGTAAATGCAGATGAAGACAGCCACTTCGTAATCGAGGACGATGCGGGAAACCGATTTGTCTTTCAAGATTGGGAGGTTAAAGAGAATGACTTAGGCTTATCTGTGGTTTATATTGATTATAGTGAAGCTCCATCAAGTGTAATAATATCTCCCACTGATAATACTGTGGTAATTTACGGAAAATTGGATAGCTATACATTCACTTCAATAAATGATAGTTTGATATTTTCAATACGCCATTCAAGCGACCAAGCAAAAATAACCATATTTCCTGATAAGTCGTTTAGAATTTTTGCAGAAAATGGCGAGATAAGTGCCTATGAAATAACGGATACTTGGATAGGGTATTATAGTGGAATGACGAACTCAGGAATATCACTTTTGCTTAAACCGTATGATAATAGTGCCTTAGTAATCACACCACTAAGGGATAATAGCTTTACGATTGAAGGCGCAGAGGAGTGCCTGCTCTCCCGTGATGGCTTACATGTAAGGTTTGTTTACAATCAGACAGTCATGGATGATGGAACAATCCTTGTCCAAGTTGAGGACACATGGATGCTCCCCTTTACGGATGTGACCTATGAGGAATGGTTTTTTAAAGCTATTAAAAACATGTATGATAGGGGACTTATGAACGGAACCAGTGATACTACATTTTCCCCAAACGACCCTATTACACGAGGAATGCTAGTGACTGTGCTATATAATTACGAGAAATATATAGCATACGTACATCCTATTATTGCAACAAGACATAGCTTTGACGATGTATCAAGTGACGCATATTATGATGAGGCGATTTCTTGGGCACTGGCAAGAGGCATAATAACAGGCTATAGCGATACAATATTTGCTCCTGATGACAATATTACACGCGAGCAGCTTGCAACAATATTAATTCGGTGCTACAAAGGAATGCCTTTCGACATAGATGCCACTGAAATTACATCAACATTCTTAGATTTTGAGCAAGTGTCCGAATATGCTCGCGAGTCGATGGCTGCCTGTGTCTTCTATGGCGTAATAAGTGGAAGAACGCAAAACACGCTAGAACCTCAAGGCACAGCATCGAGAGCTGAAGTGGCAACGGTAATGTCGAGAATTGTTGGGTATCCTCAATAGATTAAATTTTTGAACGGACAGATTTGCGTTGGTATTGAACAGTTGCATACTATTTAACTACCTATTTTTCCAGTAAACGATATATCCAATTATCCCCATCGGGTTATTACAGTAATTTCAAAAAAGCATACCCTGCATATATCGCCTGCAACTGTGGTTGGAGGTACTATCTCCCCCTCAGCCTGGGCACTATAATCAAATATATTGCACCGATAAAAGGACAACCTTGTTTCTCAAACTTACCAATTATATAAATACTACAAAGTCCGACAGATGACAACTTTTTGTTGCCGTATGTCGGACTTTTTTGTCATCAAAATCATTAGCAAAAAGTTTGCCGCCTGTCGGGTTCCCGAAAGAGAGGAAGCCGACATGACTATACAAGCCTGCACATAGTGAAGCACATCTGCGCGTTGTATGGATGGAAACTGTCGCTAAAAAGCAAGCTCGGCGTGGGGACGGAGATTATGGTGGTATTTAGCGAGGAGTAAAAACAAATATAATATAAAGCCTTCGGAGTGGTTGGGTTTGCACCAATCGTCCGAGGGCTTTTTTATGCAAGCTAAGACTTGGTTAACTGCGAAGCTCATTTTCTGCCAATACGAGCACCCTTTTGATATGATATGCGGCTCAAACCATAACAATCCATCATATAAGTGACAAAAGTGAAATCCTGTATGGTTTAGTGTTCTTCACATCAATAAGTATTTAAAAAATCTGTGATTTGTTAGGATGAGCATAAAATATATCATCAAACAGATGAAATATATCAGCCTTGCTCATTTGTGTACAAGAAAATAATTTGCGAGAGCAATATTATTTTCGCAGTACGCAAGAGGCTTCCGCAGAAGCCGCATCCCCCTCGGAGAGCCCACGTTACTTTCGGCAAAGCCAAAGTATCAGAGTGGGTCATATACTTTCGCAGAAAGTTATATGGTACGCGATTTTGCAGATTATTTCTTATTACGAATGTTAACGCTTTTCTCGAATTTTTCCTTCGCCTGTTTTTCGATTTCTGCTATTTCTTCGTTAGTTGTGCCAAAAAGATTCGGCGGAATTTTGACAACGATATGCCCATTCTCATCATGCCAAAACTTGTCCCTGCCAAGCAAGTAGTCGGTAGGCACTTCAAAAAAATCAGCAAATTTAATAAGCGTTTCGTTGCTCGGTGTGTCGGTAGCTTCCAAACGCTGATAATTTCTTTCAGTCATATCAAAAGTTTCAGCCATTTGTTTTTGTGTTATCCCTTTTGATTTGCGTAACTCTTTGAGTCTATCGGAAAAATTAGCCATAAAAAACAACTCTCCTAAAAAAGTTTTAAAAAAGACTTGACACGACGCATAACATTCGTGTAAAATACTCAAGCACGAATAAATATATTCGTGAACATTCAAAGTCGCGAATGATATTGTTCATATTATCACATTCTTTAAAAGAGGTCAACAGATTTGACAAAAACATTTATCGAAAAGGGGGGCGCAAATGGCGAATATGACGGTTGTCCGCAACCAAGCCTATACACGGGGCAGCGCGAGTATTCGAGAACGACATAACGAGAGAAAAAATGAATGTTACTCAAATGCTGATATTCAGCTTGAGCGTTCTCCGCTCAATTTTCACTTCAAGCACTGCGCAGGAACATATACAGAGGAATTTGACAGGCTATTGTCAAACGGTGTTATCAGCACTCGTGGATTAAAGCCGACTGCGAAGGTTATAGATGAGATGGTTTTCGATGTGAATACCTTATACTTTGAAGAAAATGGCGGTTATGACTTCGCCAAACGATTTTACGAAGAAGCCTACCGTTTAGCAGTTAAAGAAGCCGGGAACGAACGGTATATATTATCGGCAGTTATGCATGCTGATGAAGTAAATATCGGTGCTTCTGCGGCATTGGAGAAGGACGTGTATCATTATCATTTGCATGTTGTCTATATACCAGTGGTTGAAAAAGAAGTTAAGTGGACAAAACGATGTAAGGACCCTGCTTTGGTTGGCAAAATCAAAGAAAACATTCAGCAAGTCAGCCACAGCAAAAAGTGGCCGCGCAATACGATGTTTGACGAAAATGGCGAAATTATTCGCAACCGCGAGGGGAATGCCATTCTTGTCAATTCGTATTCATTGCTTCAAGACCGTTTCTATGAACATATGAAAAGCGCAGGATTTAAAGATTTTGAGCGCGGCACATATGGTAGCACAGCAGCGCATCAATCGACCGCAGAGTTCAAAATTCATAAAGATATGGAACGCTTAGAAAAACTGGAGCAGGCGATTGAATACGCAGAAACCGAGTTTATGGACATGGACATCACAATGCAAGAGAGGCAGGAAAAGATAAATGCACTCAATAAAAAACTCGCTATCCGTGAGGCTGGCGCGGCTGATTTAGATTATTTAGATGATGTCGGTAAAAAGGATTTTATGGGACGAATTATTTTAACACCAAAGGAGCTGAACAAGGTCAGAAGTCTTGCGCAAGAGGGCGCAGAAGCGCGAGGTAAAATTTGCGATTTGGAAAACGCGTTAGCACGCTCCAAGCGTGAAACGAACTATGCAAGGGGGCAATGGAATATTTGGAAACAGAACTATGATGAATTACTGATAAAAACAAAGCCCTACCTTGAAGCGATTAAGTTTTTTCCACAAAAGGTTATGGAGTTTTTGGAAAGGTCGATGCAGGAGCATAAAGCGGCGCATCAGGCGCGTAAAGCACCGCACAAGGAAAGGCGCAGGGATTACGAGCGGTAAAATTGTATAAAATCCCCAAACAAGCACATACTAAAATACAGGAAGGAGGCGTGGCTTTTGGAAAACGGCAACAAAAAAAACATTGCAAATCAAATTTGGCTTAACTACTATAACAGCTATCTATATGATAGAGGCATCATCACCGAAACCGAGCGTAATAAAATGAAAAATTTAATCAGCACAAACTGCCACGCTCCGATGAAAGCGAAAAAAACTTATGAATTTAATAGGTAAGTGCTTGACTGCCCCTATTTTCGTGATACAATATGTATCATAAGGGAGGTTGTGAAAATGTTAAATACACATGTTAGAGCTGTGCGAGATTTGCGTAACAACTATCCGGAGCTTGCCGATATTGTGAAAAATCACGACCGGGTGATTATAACCAATAACGGAAAGAGCGAATCGGTCCTTATTAGCTTTGATGAATATAATAAATATGAGGAATATTTGCATTACCGCTATGCAGATGAAAAATTGTCAGCAGCCGAAAACGGAGAGTCGGAAAATAAGCTTTACAGTCGTGAGGCTGTATTGAAAATCCTGCGTGAGAGCAGCGCAGAAGAACACGAGGAAACCGCCTTATGAGAATTTATCTTGATAATTGCTGTTACAACAGACCATTTGACAATCAAGAACAACTTAAAATTAAAATTGAAACAGAAGCTAAGCTCTATATACAGCAGGAAATATTGAACGGTAGTTTTGACTTGGTTTGGTCGCATATTTTGGAGTATGAAAATACCATGAATCCATTTGAGATGAGAAAAACAACCATATCAGCATGGAGGTCGGTTGCGTCAATATGCGTTGAAGAAAACGAAGAAATACTTGTTTTTGCCGAAAGCTTGCTTCCTATGGGTATAAGACCAAAGGATGCGCTGCATATCGCCAGCGCAAGGTATGCAAGGAGTGACTATTTTATAACAACGGACAAAAAGTTAATAAATAAATCAATTGACGGAATTAAAATTATAAGCCCTATTGACTTTATAAATGAATTGGAGGAGAGATTATGAGAACAGATACAATGATTAGGAATGACGGAATGTCAATTCTTATTGAAAAGCTTGGAAAAGTTGAAGCGGAGCGTTTTATCTCACTTGCAATTAGAGAGCCTTTTGACTATACAAAATGGCACGGGGGCTTGTTTGAAGGAATGTCTGTTCGTGAGATAAGCGAAGTGGCAACAAAAACTCTTAATGCAAAACAAAGTTAATAAACTATTAAAGGGTGTCGAAGAAAATTCGGCACTCTTTTAATTTTCATCTTGCAGTTTTATTTATTTAATGATATTATTTGGTTATTAAATAATGATACAACGAATTTTTAGGAGATGAAGACGATGGATGTTCACGCAATTCGGCAGGATATGAGGATGAAGTCAATATACGATATGCCGCTTCGGGTGACGTTTTATGCCCGTGTGTCGAGTGAGAAGGATGAGCAGCTTAATTCACTGGACAATCAGATTTCATATTATCGTGATTTTATCAAGGGCAACAAAAATTGGACATTTGTCGAGGGTTACATTGACGAGGGCTTGTCTGGAATTTCTACACTGAAGCGTGAGAATTTTCACAACATGGTGAACGATGGTGAGCGCGGTAAGTTTGATATGATTATCACCAAAGAGATTTCGCGTTTCGCGCGCAATACCTTAGACAGCATACAGTACACTCGACAGCTTCTCGCAAGTAATGTGGGCGTGTTTTTTCAAAACGATAACATCAATACCTTTGACGAGGACAGCGAACTGCGCTTGACCATTATGGCAAGCATCGCACAGGATGAGCTTCGTAAGCTATCCAGCCGTATAAAATTCGGACATCAACAAGCGATTAAAAACAGCGCGGTGCTTGGCAATAGCCGTATGTTCGGTTATGACAAGCATGATAAAAAACTTGTGATTACCGAGGAAGAAGCTGTCATGGTGCGAGAGCTTTATGAGCTTTATGCAACTGATGAATATAGCATGAAGCAGATTGAAGATTTATTCTGGGAGCGCGGCTATCGCAACCGAAATGGAAACAAAATCAGTCATTCTACAATGTCTAACACAATTTCCAATCCGAAATATAAGGGATATTATGTCGGCAACAAGGTTAAGATTGTGGATATGTTCACCAAAAAGCAAAAGTTTCTTCCGCCCGAAGAATGGGTAATGTTCAAAGATGAAACAGGCGAGATTGTTCCGGCAATTGTCAGCGAGGAGTTGTGGGAACGTGCAAATGCAGTACTGGCACGGCGCAGCAAGGACGTAAAGAATCGTCAGAATCAGTGCAATCATGCTAACCTCATGACGGGCAAGATTTTCTGTACACATTGCGGCAGTGCGTACTATCGCAGAGATTCCAAAGATAAAAATGGTAACGTAAACTCTAAATGGGTATGCAGCGGCAAGATAAATAATGGTGCGGGTTCGTGTCCATCGTTTGCGATTTACGAGGACGAGCTTAAACCCATATTATTTGAAGTATTTAAAGAAACAGCAGAGGCAAGTGAAAACTTAATTGAGGGCTACATCGAAATGTACAAGAGCCTTGAAGAAAGTGGCAGTCTTGTTAAGGATATTAAAAAGCTGGAGCAGAAAATCCAGACCGAAGCAAAGAAAAAAGGGAAACTACTTGAACACAACGCACTGGGTGCGCTATCTGATGAAAATTTTATTTCTATGATAAACGAATGTACCGAAATTATCGCCGAAGCGGAGAAAGAAATTTTTGAACTGAAAGAGCAGCTTGAATCTCGTGATGAGTTCAAAAAACATATTGATACAATCCGCAAGATATTGCAAGAAGCAGAGCGCGATGCGCAGCAGGGGATTGTCAGCAAAGAGTTTGTGACAAAGTATATAGACAAGATTTACGCATATCCTGATGAGAACGACACAATGAGGCTTGAAATCAAGATTTTCACAGGGGAAGCAAGCGACAAATACCTACAAAAACTGCGTGGTCGTACAGGTCACACGTTCAAGAAGATGATTGAAGCATACGAAACCGGTATGACAAAGTAAGCTGGCACACAAAATAGAAAAAATGCAGTGGAAGCAATTGCTTCCACTGCATTTTTTAATAAAACAAAATTTATTTGTTTGCCTTTGCTGCGTCAATCATTAGCGGCATAACATTGAACAGGTCGCCTGTGATGCCATAATCTGCAACCTCAAAGATAGGAGCAGAAGCGTTCTTGTTGACAGCGATAATGCACTCAGCCTCCTGCATACCAGCCCTGTGCTGGATAGCGCCGGAGATGCCCAGAGCGATGTAAAGTCTGGGGTGAACTGTCTTTCCGGTCTGACCCACCTGATGGTCAACAGAAAGCCAGTCAGCATCAACAACTGCGCGAGAGCAGCCAACAACACCACCGAGAACCTCAGCAAGCTCGTTAGCATAGCCAACAGCCTTCTGGGGATCTGCGCTGATACCAAAGCCGAGGGAAACAACAACATCGGCACCGATAAGGTCAACCATAGCCTTAGCTTCCTTGACAGTCTCAAGAACCTTCGTGGTCATGTGAGAATCGTTAAGCTCAACATTGTAGCTTTCGATAACGCAAGCGTCTGCCTTTGCCTGATTGAACTCAGTGCACTTCATAACGCCAGGGCGAACAGTTGCCATCTGGGGACGGAAACGGGGGCAGATGATGGTTGCAAGAAGGTTTCCGCCAAATGCGGGACGTGTCATTTTAAGTCCCTTGTCGTCGCGGTTCCACTTTGTCTTGTCAACATCAATGGTGGAGTTTTCTCTGAGATATTCGATATACTTATCAACATCTATGTCAAGATGTGTGCAGTCGGCTGTTAGACCTGTGCCAAGTCTTGCAGCGGCGCGAGGACCAAGGTCACGACCGATGTTGGAAGCTCCGATAAGGATGATGTCAGGCTTCTTATCCATGACAATTTCACACATAACATGTGTGTATGCCTCAGTGGTGTAGTCCTTGAGCAGGGGATGCTCGCAAACATAAACCTTGTCAGCGCCATATCCGCCGAGCTCCTTAGCAGCGCCCTTAACGTCATCGCCAAGCAGCAGTCCGCAAAGCTCAACGCCAAGCTCGTCCGCAAGCTTTCTGCCTTCGGAGATAAGCTCAAAGTCAGTCTGCATAAGCTTTCCTTGACGCTGTTCGCAGAAGACCCATACGCCCTTAAAATCTTCTATCTTATAGGGGTCATAGTTGAATTTATACATTTTTAAGAGTCTCCTTCCTTATATAATATGCTTTGCGGCAAGCTTGCCGAAAAGACCGTCTACAGTATCTTTGCCTTCGCCCTCAAGCATAACGCCAACGCCCTTTTGGGGAGGGGTAAAGGTTTTGTAAACATTTGTCGGAGAACCTTTAAGACCGATGGTGGTTGCATCGATAAGAGGCTCGTCCTTGAGTTTTTCATAGTCATAAACAAGGCTCGGCTTTTTGTCAAAGCCGATGATGCCCTTAATGCTCATGTAACGGGGAGTGTTAAGCTCCTTGATGCAGGTGAGCAGGCAGGGAAGCGCAGACTCAATGGTCATATAGCCATCTTCAAGCACACGCTTGCAGGTGATTTTCTTGTCGCCAACTGTAAAGTCGGAAACATAGGAAATCTGGGGGATTTCGAGCTTTTCAGCAATCTGGGAGCCAACCTGTGCGGTGTCTCCGTCGATAGCCTGACGACCGCAGAAGATGATGTCGTCTGCATCAAGACCATAATGGGTGATGGCAGCGGCAAGAATCTGGCTGGTTGCAAATGTGTCAGAGCCGCCGAACTCACGAGCGGAAACGAGAATAGCCTCGTCTGCACCCATTGCAAGCATTTCGTTTAGCATGCTCTGAGCCTGTGCGGGACCCATTGTGACGGCGATGACCTTGCAGCCGGTGTCGTCTTTAATTTTAAGAGCGCCTTCAATGGCGTTCATATCATCGGGATTGATGATGGTCGGCATCGAAGCGCGGATAAGCGTACCCTTGTCGTCAACAGCGACCTTTCCGGAAGTGTCCGGAACTTGCTTTACACATACAAAAATCTTCATATTATTTAAGTTCCTCCCTTACTTCTTCATTTTAAGCAGGCTTCCGGAGATAACCATCTGCTGAACCTGTGAGGTTCCTTCAAAGATGCTGGTAATGCGAACGTCGCGATACAGACGCTCTACCGGATACTCCTTGATGTAGCCATAGCCGCCGTGGATTTGAACAGCCTTGTAGCAAACGCGGTTTGCCATCTCGGTTGTATAGAGCTTAGCCATTGCGCAAAGCTTGCTTGTTTCGGGGTCGTTTGCGTCCTTCGCGGCAGCGGTGTGATAGCAGAGCTGGCGAGCTGCTTCAATTTCGGTTGCCATGTCGGCAATCATGAAGCTGATAGCCTGAAACTTTGCAATCGGCTGACCAAACTGCTTGCGGTCCTTGGAGTACTTGATGGACTCTTCAAGAGCGTGCTGTGCGATGCCAAGAGCCTGAGCAGCGGTGCCAAGGCGACCAGTGTCGAGGGTTTTCATAGCAGTTGCAAAGCCCTTGTGGAGAGGTCCGAGCAGGCAAGACTTGGAAATACGAACGTTTTCCATGATGATATCGCTGGTGGGATATCCCTTGATGCCCATCTTTTCCTCGTGCTTACCGACGGAAACGCCGGGGAGCTTCATATCCATGATGAACATGGAAATTCCCTTGCTGCCCTTCTGTGTCGGGTCGGTCTTTGCGTAGATAACAGCCCAGTCAGCAAAGGGAGCAGCAGAGATGAAGGTTTTACGTCCGTTAAGGATGTAATCATCGCCGTCTGCAACAGCTGTTGTGAGAGTGCCGCCGGCATCGGAGCCTGCGCCCGGCTCTGTAAGACCGAAAACTACTATTTTTTCTCCCTTAGCAACGGGGGTGAGATATTTTTCCTTCTGCTCCTGTGTGCCGCAGAAAAGAAGCGGTCCGCCACCGAGAGAGTTAGATGTGTTTGCATAGATGGCAAGAACCGCGCTAACGCGAGAGAGCTCCTCCATCATAAGTGTGTAGCAGAGAGTGTCGCCACCCTGTCCACCAAATTCTTCTGGAATCTTTGTGCCTGTGAGACCAGCCTTAGCTATTTTGTTGAAGATTTCCCAGTTAAATTCACCGGTCTCTTCCAGCTCGTCCAGAATCTCAGTAGTAAATTCTGTCTCCGCAAACTGGCGGAAAAATCTTTGCATCATCAGATGCTTTTCGGACAAAATCATTACCTGTTTCCTCCTTATATTTTTAAATTTTAGTCCTCAATGTATTTGCCGAGACCGCCCCATGTCTCGCAGAAAATGCCGGGGTCCATTGTTTTGAGGTCTTTAGAAACCTCAGGGCGGAAGCCCATGTTGGCAATGATGTCGCGCTCGACATCAAGACCGGGAGCAATTTCGATTAGCGTAACCTTTTTGTCGATAAGCTGGAAAACAGCTCTCTCTGTTATGTAAAGAACGGTTTGCCCCTCGGCAACAAACTGACCGGCGAAGGTGATTTGCTTAACCTTTTCTACAAACTTTTTGATGGTGCCTTCCTCGATGATTTCGAGCTTGCCGTCGCCAACCTTTAGCTTGGCTTTGCCCATAAACGTGCCACAGAAGACAATTTTGGGAGTTGCCTGAGTGATGTTGATGAAGCCACCGGGACCTGTAACCATCTTGCCAAGGTGGGAAACGTTGTTGTTTCCGTCGGCATCCGCTTCGCCAAGTCCAAGGCAGGTCATGTCAAGACCGCCGCCGTCGATAAAGTCGAACATTGCGCCGTGGTCAAGAGATGCCTCTGCATTATATGCCGCGCCGAAGTTGGGCAGGGCAGAGGATACGCCGCCGAAGTTTCCAACCTCTGTGCTGGTGGTGACGCAGTCCAGAAGTCCTTCCTCGTTCAAAATCTTTGCCATGTCGGCAGGAATGCCAACGCCAAGATTTATTACATAGCCTTTTTTAAGCTCCATCGCACAGCGGCGGCAAAGCACCTTGCGCTCGTCAAAGGGCATACGCTCAATCGCGTTAAGCGGCTTCTTTGTCTGACCGGAGAAGGCGGGCTCATAGTAAAGACCTTCGGTCTGCCAGTGGTTTTCGGGGTCTGTCGCCTGAACGACATAGTCAACAACAACTCCGGGGATGCGAACATCCTTGGGGTTAAGTGTGCCTGCCTTCGCGACATACTTAACCTGGGCAATAACAATGCCGCCGCTGTTTTTTGCAGCCGTTGCAATTGCCATGCCTTCGTTGATAAGGCTCTCATGCTCCATGGAGATGTTGCCGTTTTCGTCTGCGGTTGTACCGCGGATAAGGGCAACGTCAAGCTTAAAGCCTTTATAGAACAGATATTCCTCGCCGCCGAAGTTGACAACCTCAACAAGATCCTCGCCTTCGTTTTTGGCAGCGTCGTTAATTTTGCCGCCCTGCACGCGTGGGTCAACAAATGTGCCAAGACCAACCTTGGTGAAAAGACCGGGACGTCCGGCTGCGATTTCGCGCCACAGGTTAACTATAACGCCCTGAGGCAAGCAGTATAGCTGAAGCTTGTTTTCCATCGCGAGGTCACGCAGAGCAAATGCGCTGCCAACATGGGCACCGCACCATTTTGAAACAAGACCGGGACCGGCTTCTCCAAGATGGGTGATTCCGCGTTTTCCCCAGTCGCCCATAGCGCAGCCTTGCTTAACATCAAGGTCGCAGGGGTGTCCGGTTTCCTTAAAGTGGTCGCGAATTGCAAGACCAATCTCTTCGGGCCAGCCGGCAAGACCTTGCCCACCAACGCCGACGGTGGCATGGTCGGGTATGAGCGCGGCAGCTTCCATTGCCGTGATAAATTTTGCCATATCAGAATTCCTCCATAATAGTATAAAAAGAACTGGTATGTTAACTTTTTCATAATTATTCTAAGCGATTTAGATTATAAAGTCAATAAAAAATATCATCAATTACGCCAATTGAAACGCTGTTTTTTAGTCATTTTCATTAAAAAATACTGTCCGACGCAAACAGATTGCGTCGGACAGCTACTTATTCTGCTTATTTTGGCACCTCAGCCGGTTAGTCCTCGCTTACGTTTTTCCATTTCCAGTTTGTAACCTCCGGCATGTCAACACCAAACTCGTTGATATACTGCCTGTGCTCAACAAGCTTGTCCTTCATTTCGTGCACAAGGTCAGCGCCCCGGTTTCCAAGAGAAGGAACCATCTTGATTGCGTCGATAACAAGATGATAACGGTCAATGTCGTTCTGAACGCGCATATCAAACGCGGTTGTAATCGTGCCTTCTTCTTTGTAGCCGCGCACATGAATGTTTGCGTTGTGGCGGCGATAGGTCAGCTCGTGAATGAGGGAGGCATAACCGTGATAAGCGAAAAGAATCGGCTTGTCCTTTGTAAAGAGCATATCATAATCCGACTGCTCAAGCCCATGTGGATGCTGGCTGGAATCTTGAAGGCGCATAAGGTCAACAATGTTTATAACGCGAATTTTAAGGCTCGGCATTCTCTCGTGAAGTATCGAAACTGCCGCAAGCGTCTCAAGCGTCGGCGCGTCGCCGCAGCATGCCATTACAATGTCCGGCTCGCAGTCCGCATCGTTTGAAGCCCATTGGAAAATTCCGATGCCGAGTGTGCAGTGCTTAACAGCTTCCTCCATGCTGAGCCATTGCGGTCTTGGGTGCTTTGAAGCGACAATTACATTAATATAGTTCTTGCTACGAATACAGTGGTTAAAGCAGTTCAGCAAACAGTTTGCATCGGGCGGAAGATAAACGCGCACAACATCGGCTTTTTTGTTTACCAGATGGTCGATAAAGCCGGGGTCCTGGTGCGTATAGCCGTTGTGGTCCTGCTGCCACACGTTTGAAGCGAGAATATAGTTCAGCGAAGCGATGCTCGCCCTCCAGGGCAGCTCGCTTGTGACCTTGAGCCATTTCGCATGCTGCGATGCCATAGAGTCCACAATGCGGATAAAAGCCTCATAGCTGTTGAAAAAGCCGTGACGACCGGTAAGCAAATATCCCTCAAGCCAGCCCTGACAGGCATGCTCTGAGAGCATAGAGTCAATAACCCTGCCATCCTGCGAAAGAAATTCGTCCTCAGCGTCTGTGGCAGAGTTCCAGCTGCGGTTTGTAACTTCAAAAACCTTGCCAAGACGGTTTGAGAGCGTTTCATCCGGACCGAAAACCTTAAAGTTTCGCTCCTTCGCGTTTAACGTAAAAATATCACGCACAAAAGCGCCAAGCTCTGCCATGTCCTGCGCCTCAACCGCACCGGGAGAGGGGACAGGGAGCGCATAGTCGCGAAAATCGGGAAGCTTCAGGTCGCGCAAAAGCTTGCCGCCGTTTGCGTGTGGGTTTGCGCCCATGCGGCGGTTTCCTTTTGGCGCAAGCGCCGCAATTTCCGCGCTCAAATGTCCGTCGTCTGTGAAAAGCTCCTCCGGCTTATAGCTTTTTAGCCATGCATCAAGCATTTCCATGTGATTTTCGCCCGACATGGAGATGGGAACCTGATGCGCTCTGAAAGAGCCTTCTATGCGAGCGCCGTCAACCTCCTTGGGACCTGTCCAGCCCTTTGGCGCACGGAGAATTATCATCGGCCATACATAGCGCTCGCTCGCCTTGCCGCTGCGTGCATCTACCTGAATTTGCGCAATGTCGTTATAAGCCGCGTCAAGCGCCGCTGCCATTTGCTCATGCATGTCAAAGGCTTCCTCGCCCTCGACAAAATATGGCTTCCAGCCGCTGCCTTCAAAATATTTACGCAAATTTTCATCTGGCATTCTTGAGAGAATTGTCGGGTTTGCAATTTTATATCCGTTCAGGTGCAAAATTGGAAGAACCGCACCATCATGAACAGGGTTCAAGAAAACTCCGCCAAGCCACGATGCCGAAAGCGGTCCTGTTTCCGCTTCGCCGTCGCCGACAACGCAGGCAGCAATAAGGTCGGGATTGTCAAATACTGCACCAAAGGCATGGAACATTGAATAGCCAAGCTCACCACCCTCATGGATAGATCCGGGAACCTCCGGCGCGACATGGCTTGAAATACCACCTGGGAAGGAAAACTGCTTAAAAAGCTTTTGCAGCCCATCAAGGTCCTGTCCAATGTTTGGATAAACCTCGCTGTAGCTTCCGTCCATCCAGTCTTGCGAAACCATGGCATTGCCGCCATGTCCGGGTCCGGAAATGTAAATCATGTCGGCATCGTTTTTGTTAATAATTCTGTTAAGGTGTGTGTAAATAAAATTCTGTCCGGGACAGGTTCCCCAGTGTCCAACAATTTTTTTCTTGATGTGCGCCGGCTCGAGCGGAGCCTTCAGCAGGGGATTATCAAGAAGATAGAGCTGACAGGCGGTGAGATAGTTTGACGCCCTCCACCATTTGTCAAGCAGGACTGCCTCATTGTGTGTCAAGGTTTTTTTGTTCATTTGTATCTCTCCTTTTCGTGGGTTGTTCTTATGATAACACTAATTTTTGATATTATTGCAAAATTTATGTAAATTTATTATATATTATTTGTGTAATTTTAGCAAGACTTCTAAAATTAATAAAGCAAAGGTAGTTTTTGAAAATTATATCACAAACTTTTTCATTTTTTTGGAACAAGCCTCATAGGTTGTACAGAAAAGAAATTCGGAGGTACATCTATGAAGAATTTATTGAAGCTCCTCAAAAGACACAAGCGAGCCACCGGCATTGTTTCGCTGCTGGTGGTGGTCGCGGTAATATTCTGCATTGTAAACTCGCCTGTGGCAATCAGCACATCCGTGACATCGCGCAGCCTGCCAATTTATTGTGTGCAAAGAGATGACAAATGCGTTTCGCTCACATTCGATGCCGCCTGGGGCAACGAGGACACGCAGCAGCTTATCAATATTTTGGCTACATACAATGTGAGGGCAACCTTCTTCGTTGTCGGCGCATGGGTTGATAAATATCCCGAGTCTGTAAAAGCACTGAGCGATGCAGGACACGAGATCATGACCCACTCCGATGACCATGCGCATTTTAACGCCCTCAGCTCCGAGCAAATAATCTCAAATATCAATACAAGCTGCGATAAAATTGAGGCAGTCACAGGAATTCGTCCAACCCTGTTTCGCCCACCCTACGGTGAATATAACGACCATGTGGTTCAGACCATTACAGACATGGGAATGCTAACCATTCAGTGGGATGTAGAAACAACTAATATAAAAATACTATAATAAAAGACCGACACTCAAAACGAGTATCGGTCTTTTTGCCGTTACGGAGTTCTTAGTACGCTGTGTAAAGAACACTGTTAGGTGTGTATTCGAACATCGTGTCAAGCCATTGTGTGTGTCCCCATGTCACCTGAGCACCGTTGTTGCCGTCACAGAAAGTGATGAGTGTTTCAACGGTGCCCGGTGTGGGAACGCCGTTCACAAGGTTCATCGTTTCTTCTTCAACGACACCGATGACAACAATCCAGTGAAGCGCAACACCGTTGGCGTCTACGTATTTGATTACATCGCCAACTTTGACATTAGAAAAGTCATTTGAGTAAGTCCACTTAGCGCCAACGCCGAAGATTACGTCAGCGGTCATACCAGCCCAAGCGTTACAACCACCACCACGTGTAGGTGCAAAGTCTGAGTAATACTCATATAATTTGCCGCTATTCGTGTTATCACCCCAGCTTGTTCCGTTAGGGAATACAACTCTGAGTTCGTTGAGCATTGCCGTAATATTAGCTTCGGTGATAGCTTTACCGTTAGACAGCTTGCCGGCTGTGTAAGTGTTGCTTACAGTAACAAGATAATCCCAGCCTGTGCGAGTGTTCGCAGTGACTGAAATCATGTCTTTAACACTCATCAGAGTCGCAACGGGCTCGTTGGGGTCTGTGAAGTTAGGTACTGTCCAATCGCCGTTCTTTGCGTCAAAGAGTCTGCAAAGGACTGTTGCAGCCTGTGCTCTGTCCATAATGCTTGTACCATTGAACGTACCCTGCTGGTCAACGCCGCTAATAAATCCTGCTGCGTAGCAATACTCAACAGCAGTGCGATACTTTGACGGAACGCTGTGATAGTCGCCTATCTTATAGCTGATGCCTGTCGTATCGACGGCGAGCGTAAACGTCATATCCTGCGTAGCAATGTTATAAATCACCTGCGCCATGTCGAACCTGTTAATTGCAGTGTTTGCGTCTGCGTCACTGTAAAGGTATGCCGTTTCGAGGTACTTGCTTCTAAGAGTAGTATTCTCAAGCCAACTCATTTCGTGACAATAGCGAACTGCGTTGTACCACCAAGCGACATTGGGACTGATGTTCATATCGTCTGACGGAAAGAGATTAACAAGCATTTGACACCACTCGGCATTAGATACAGACTTTTCGGGAGTATATTGACCGTTACCAGTGCCGTTGACAAGTCCGTTGGTAGCAGCCTTTTCAACAGCAGCATAGCTCCAATGGCTTTCGGGAACATCGGTGAAGCTTGCTGCGAGTGCAGTAATAGACATAGATAGGATAAGGCAGATTGCTAAGAGCGCAGAGCATAGTTTTTTCATTGTAGTTTTCATAAGGTTTTAGTTCTTCCTCTCTTTGATTGCCAAATACATAATAACACGTAATTGTGTAGCCGTCATTAGTATCAGCTTAAATGGGTTATTTCTAAGTGTAACACATTGTCCGTATATGGGCAATATGCTTTTTCCACCTTTGCTTATACAATTACACTAAGGCTATCGGCAAGGTGGGGTGAGCATGAGCATAAGTTATCGTCCGTTATGGGAAAGCATGGCTAAAAAGAATATATCGCAATACCAATTACTTAAATCGGGGATAAGCAACGGAGTGTTAGACCGCTTGAAGAAGAACAAGAACATAACGCTACTGACCGTTGAAAGCTTATGCGCCATCCTCGATTGTACTCCTAATGATATTTTTGAGTTTGTAAAGGAATGAATTGATTAGGCAACGCCTAACCTACAATAAAGGTATAGAAAAGAGGTTCACTCATTACGAGTGAACCTCTTTATTTATGCGATTCATAATGTCCTCGAAAGAATCGTAACCAAGCCATTCGGCAATGGTATCATCGTCAAACCAAAATAAGTCGTTAAGCTCTGTATCGCTCATCGTCCACGGTAAATCCTCAATGATGCTCTCAATGGTGTCAAGCTCATCTTCGGTCAAATGCTGTACTGTGTCGGCTGCGCCACTCCAAAACTCGAAATCTCGCAAGCTCTTTTCTTCGTAAATCTTCATGCTGTAATCCCCTTTCAATCTGCGTCCATGTCGGTTGCCGAATCCTAAATTTTCAAGGTACATCGTAGCGCAAGGACAGCATAGAAAAATCCCCATTACAAGGGTGCGTTAGCACTTGATAAGAAAAGGTTATAGACCTTTTCTGTACCCTTGTAATGGGGATTTAGTTTTACGGTTCTATGCTCGCCTACAAGCCGATGTGCCTGAAAATTAGGGGGTAGTTTGGAGCGGACGCAAGAGAAATTGGAATGAGGATGCGATTATTTCTTTGCGCAGTAATATTTGACTGGATTAGACAATTTTTCGTTTAGGAGAGAGTAGCCTTCTAAGATGGGTTCCAAAACATCATCAATAACATAATCTGGACGCTTTATAAAATCCCTACGGTATTCTTTTTCATTAAATGAATAAAACTTTTCAAAAATGGCACGGAGCATAAGGCGGTCAATTGCAGCATTTATTTCATCTGTTAATGGTGTTGGGTCGGGGTTGCCGTTTTCATAACTGTAATCATCTAAGTCCTCTGTTACTGCTTTGCGGTTATTCTCGTTGAGTTCTGCATCTGCTTTTGCGTATTTAGCCTCCATCATCAAGTCTTCACTACGTTCCTCAAAGTAGGTTCGCAAAATAACATCAATGAAGTATTTAGCCTCCCTCTCTGTCAAAACATAGATATATTTGTCGGTTTCTTCATCCTGCTCAACCATCATCCTGCTTTCTAATGTCCTGCGTATCTTCCTTTCGTAGTTCGCACGCTGCGAATAAGGGGAATCTGAATATCCGTTAGTTATGCCGTATTTTACTATCGCATAAT
>JGI994J12354_10001898_pt1 | contig 20908 bp, 16 predicted proteins | sample IntmicLarv3ML3BL_FD_12354 | JGI IMG/M metagenome (IMG submission 12354) | reverse complement strand
CCCAGCATAAAGAGTGGCAGGTGTATTTTGCACCAGGTCCAAGATTACTACATATCCCTAGTGAAAAAATGGAGCGGATTTTCGACCTTTCACCCGTTATTCATTTGAACGAAAAAGAAGCTATTTCCTATACCAAAACTTCTTCTATTGAAGAAGCATGTAAATATATTAACGCTAAAACTAACAATGATGTAATTGTAACCTTATCAGAAAAAGGAGCTTATTTATATTGTGATAATCATGGAAAGATTTACCCTGGTTATCCTGCCGTAGTCGCTGATACAGTTGGAGCGGGTGATTCACATTTTGGAAGTTACATTTCGGCTGTTAATCTTGGTTATAAAAAAGAAATCGCTGTTGATTTGGCGAATTATATTGCGGCTAAAGTTGTCTCGATTACTGGAGCTTCTTTAAGTCAAGAACAGTTTACAGAAATATATGATGACTATAAAAAACTTAATGACTAATAAATTGTATTTTGAATGCAGACAAGGTAAAATGACACTATGAAAAAAATACTTAAAAGCAATATCTTTAGAGCAATAATAATGCTAACTTTTACTGTTGTTGCTCTTTATTTTGTTCTCAAAGATGATTATAAATCAGTACTTCAATCACTAAGTAAAATTAGTTATGGCTGGGCTATTGCCTTAGCGATTTTCATATTTATTTATCAACTTATTATTGGCTGGATCTTAACGAAATTGACTAAAACAACAACCAATAAATACACTTATGCAAATGGCTTAATCAATGCTTTGATTGCTTCTTTCTCTCATGGAGTAATGCCTGTTGCCAGTGGTGGACAGATTTTTCAACTAATGGTTTTCCGTAATCAGAAGGTAAAAACAAGTAATGCTATTAGTGTTTTATGGATGGACTTCATCATTTACCAATTCACCATGTGTGTTACGGTATTCATTTTAATTGCAGCGCGTTTTAGTACTTTCTATAATAGCCATTCCTCTCTTTTTATGTTCGTTGTTATTGGTTTCCTTATTAACTGTTCCATAATTTTAGTGCTATGGGGAGCAACCAGATTTACTAAACTTTACCTTTGGCTTTCTTCAAGAGGTATTGATATCGCTTGTAAAATGAGAATAATTAAAGACCGTGAAAAGGCTATTAACACCCTAAATGAAGGCATCCATGCTTTCGAAACCGAAGGTAATAAGCTCAAAGAACAAAAGAAACTTATTGCCCAGGTAACATTAGCCAATGTGCTTAGGCTTTCCATTTTCTTTGTCTTCCCCTATGTATGTGCGTTGGCACTGCATATTAATGTGCCAATCAAGTATATCTTCGATATCATGGCCTTTACAGCTTGTATCAAAATGATTACGGCCGTTACACCAATTCCAGGAGATACTGGAATTACTGAACTGCTATTTACTACCATCTTTGCCACCATCTTTGGCGACACTAATGCGGCTTCAGTAATGATTCTATGGCGTTTCTTCAGTTATTACTTCATTATGATTATTGGAGGAATAACTTACAATGTTTTCAGCAACATTCACAATAAATCATAAAAAAGGACTGATGTTTTATCCCCATCAATCCTTTTTATTATAACTATCCAATTTAGCTATTCTATACCTGTCACACTGACTTCTTCAATTGCTATCACCGCAGGAATGACATAATTATTATATTGCTTAACTTCCGTAGAAAACCACATTTGAGTTTCTGCTTTTTTCATGTTACCAGAAATCGATCCACCAGTACATACTGTTATTTTGTCACCATCATGGTAATACGCTAATCTAATCTCCCCAGCAAAATCACCAGTCATTGGATGTACTTGGAAATCCGAGAATTCTATCGCTTCTAAGTACTTTCCTGTTCTTAACTCTTCAACCGATTTACTGCCTCCATTAACTACAAGGTTGTAAACCATTGATGATTTTTCAAGATTCAAATACTGGCTAAATTGTTGTGCGCCCCAGAGGTTTTTACACACACCGTCTTCTACCAAGTAGCGCTCATATACAACATTACCATCACTATCATATGGGAAGTTCGAACTAGAATTATCAAGTTCTACCACGCATTTAATAGTAACTTTATCACCATTAATCACTTCATCATTAACAGGTTTATTCACTTCATAAGTTGAGGTTTTGGTATAAATTGAGGCTGCATTAGTGTTAGCAGTATAGTATCTGAAAAACGGTACTGCACTTGCGCTGCTGAATAACACTTTTGTTTCTTTAAGAGCCGGTGTATCAACTGCAATACATTTATCTTTACCAATATTAAGCGTTTCTTCTATTTCGTTTTTCAAAGCTGTTTTATCACAACTACCTGAAACATAATTGCGATATAGTTCAATTTCTTCCGCACCTTTACGAGCATTTACTACTACTTCTAGCATTGAATCAACAAAGCTAAAACTTACATCAACACCACTAGAATTTACGATTCTTCTTTCATTCTCATTCACAAAGATTTCATAAGAGTTTATATCTTCAGTTGGAGTTACATTAATCTCTTGCATAACTTCAATGAAGTCTTTAGCAATTGCCAAAATATCGCTACTGGCATTTTCATTTGCCGTGGTCGTTGTTGGGCTTGCTAATTCATAGTAAGGGTTTTTAACAAACGATGCGCTATAAATAGCTTTATCAATCATTTGCTTCATTTCATCATCATCACTAGAATCAAACACTTCAATACTCGAACTTCCTAAAAACTTCCCATCTTCTATTTTCTTAAAAACCGTTACATTATTATGAACAACTTCCTTAGCCCTATTCATATCTAATTTGTTTTTGATAAAGAAAAATTCATGTGATTTAGTTAAGGTTCGAACAATTTGATAGCCATCTGCTTCACTTTGTTTAAGTACATTAATTATCCGCTCTAACATTAACCTAACCTTCCTTTCGCTTTTAGGTGTGGACCACCTTCAGCAGCCTTTACCCATTCTTTATATCCTTTTCCACATGAACCAGACCCATGAATTTCAACTTCATTAGAAACCATAGAAATTGATTTTAGTAGATCAGGAACATATCCAGTTAAAATAACTGGTGAAACAATAACCCCTGTCAACTTACCATTCTTAATTTCTCTTCCCTTTGATAATATGCACTGAATACCCCAGTGTTTAGGGTCTTCCATACCACTTTTCATACCATCTAATAGATAACCGTGTTCAATACTGGCAATCATCTCTTCTACTGAACTGGTACCACCCATAAATACAGTGTTAGTCATCCTAGTATATGCTTTACGCTCAAATGATTGTCTTTTACCATTTCCAGTTGGTTCAACACCTAATCTAAGAGCACTTAAGGCATCAACAATACCAGTGTTTAGGATTCCAGCTTTAATCTCAGTAACATCACCAGCCAACGTACCCTCATCATCAAATTCAAACGAACACGTATTCTCAGCTACTAATGCCCCTTCATGCATGTCCACTAAATCACTAGCAACTCTTTTGCCAATGTAATCAGCTGCCAAAGCTCTTTTTTTAACAAACATGTCCATTTCAACACCATGGCCAAAGGCTTCATGAGCAATAAGTCCACTTACTTCAGGAGTAGTAATAATATCATACTCCCCAGGTACTACTCTTTGAGCTTCTAATAGTTCTAAGCCATTCTTAACTACTTCCTCAACGTCCTTTTCCATCTCATCAAACAATTCAGCACCTTTTAGACCTGAGTATGCATGATAATCCATATCTGTTCTAATATCATTTCTGACTAGAGCACCTAACATACCTTCAGCAAAAACGTAACTTTGTGCCATACATTTCTTAGTTGAAACGAATAATTTATTAACATGGAAGTAAGCGGCAGTAGTCACAAAATCAACAACTTTATCGCTCAAGGCAATTCCCTTATTGCTGATGTTTGTTAACTTTTCAACTAACTCTTCTACTGCAATTGTTTCTGGCAAAATGCCCACTTCTTTCTCAACAAAAAGAGTCTCCTCTTTTTCTTGAATTTCAGCAGTAGTGTAGATTTCACTATTAGTAATCTGTAACAACGCTAGTTGTTCATCCATTTTATTGATTATTTTAGTAGCCAATTCATCAATATTGTTTTCATCCAATATATTGAAAGAATATTCACTGTATAACCCATCCCTATAAACTCTAGCAACAAAACCTCTTTCACTTAGATAATAATCAGAAACGTTTTTCCTTCTTTGGCTAACTTGAAAATTGGTTCCTTTACAGTCAGTCGCCAAGATACTTACATATGAATAATGATTATTTAAGATCTTGACTAAATCTTGTAAGGGTTTTTGGACCTTTTTCAAGTAACTCGAATACTTAGTCTTCATCAAACACCCTCCATTCCTTATGTAACATGATATACCTATATTAGTTAGCGGTAAAGTTCAAAGTAACAAAAAAGGTAATCACTTTACGATTACCCTTAATCAAGCATCATTCACCAGCAAAATATATTACTTCTTCAACATCAAACCTATACCAGCGAAAATAATTAACTATGGCCTGCTTCGCTAATGTTGTTTTCTGAGAAAAACTTTCGAATGAATCGATTATCCCTTGGGCTAAAATTTGGTAGTCTTCTTCGCAAGTGGTTCTTCCCGTTAACTTGCCTGCTTCAACTTCAAGCCAACAATTTTCTTTTGTAACAAAAACGCTTTCAGTTTTTACATTCACATCCATAATATTATAAATCGCTTCGTAATTAGTATCATAATAATCTACTCTTGATATTTCTACAGAACCTTCTTCTGCATTTGAAGTTGCGACGATTTTTTGGTTTTCATTTACATTGATAATAATTTGAACCGTATATACCTTGGAGAATTTTTCGCATTTGGCCTCATTACCCAGCGCATCTACACATTCACCTTCTAAGGAATAGTAGTATTTCCCGTTTAATGCAATTACAGTTGAATACCCATTTTCAAATAAAATCTCATCACTGTATACATACTTTTGAGAATCTGGCACAGCTTTATCGAAACATAACCACTCTATATATTCAACAAACTCTTTTTCAGTAAAACCAAGTTCAGTTAACCACTTGACGTAAGCGTTAATAACTACATCAGCTTCATCTTTTAACTCACCAGCACAAGGAGGCATATATGATTGATTTGTCGTTTCTAAATAGTATTCGCAAATTCCATCTAATAAAGTAACTGATCTTCCATATAATCCAAAGGAATACTTACCTTCTAAATCAGGGGCAAAGAAATCAGCAAAATAGTTGCCAGAATGATGGAAATAAACAATTTCTACATATTCGTTTCTAGTTTGGCTGCGAATATGGATTTCAACAAGATAGAACCCATCTGTTTCAAAACGAGTAGGAACAGCAAGGCATTCAGTCGGCTCTCCCTCTCCATCAACACAATTGCCATTTATGTCATAATAGCTGCCCATCAGTAAACCATCAAGTATTACTTTATATCCATTTTTTTCTAGATTTTGTTGAACCTTGGCGTTTCCAGTAACTTTCTTATCACAAGCAAATAAACTCATGAGTATAAAAAATGACATTAGTAGTAACTTCTTTTTCATAAATCGCTCCTTTTTATATCAGATCGATATGCAAATAACTGTAATAATTCTTGACCCATAAATATTTCATTTCTTTTATTATAACAGCGTGGACAAAAAAAGGATAATCTTTCTCAAGATTATCCACCACTAAATTACCTTTTGCTGATTATGCCGCTTATCAATGCCCGTTTTTTAATTATGCTTCACTCTTTGACTCTCTTCTGCTTTTTTCCCATCATTAAAGCGGTCGAGTGTTCCTACTAAATAACCAGTAATTCTCCTTATTCTTTGAAAAGGCTCAACTTCCATGTGGTAGCGAATATCAACATAATCACCATCAATTGTAAGTTCTAACTCCTCAATTCTATCATTTGGGAACTTCTGATTAGCACGATTAATATACTGTTGAAGTTCTTCATTTGGCATTGCGCCTCCATTAATAGTTACTTTCATTTTATAGTTCTCCTTTTCTTACTTTAATATAGTGTTTTTGTTTTGCTAGTACCACCATAATGACCGAAAAGAGTCTACAATTTCTTAATGTTTTCCCAAGGTAGATCAAGGTCAGTTCTGCCAAAGTGTCCATAAGTGGCAGTTTGTTGATATATTGGCTGGCGTAGGTTAAGTTCATTAATTATGTTATCTACACTGAAGTCAAAGTGTTTATCAATGAAACTATATATAGCCGTGATATCAACTTTATTTGTACCAAAGGTTTCAACGAATATAGACAGCGGTTTACTTAGACCAATTGCATATGACACCTGAATCTCACATTTATCAGCCAATTTGTTCGCTACAACGTTCTTTGCTACATAACGACAATAATACGCAGCACTTCTATCAACTTTGGTTGCATCTTTAGAACTAAAGCAGCCTCCGCCAATACGACTGTGACCACCATAGGTATCTACTACTATTTTCCTTCCTGTAGTCCCACTATCTCCAAAAGGACCCCCTACAACAAATGAACCGCTTGGATTAATGATATACTTGGTGTTTTCATCTACTAACTCTTTATCAACTACCTCATCAATAACATTCGTCCTAAGATAACTCCTTAGTTCATCTTGCGAAATATTATCCACATGCTGTGAAGAAACAACGATGGTATCAACCCGATTTATTTGTCCATTTTCATATTCAACTGTAACTTGAGTTTTGCCATCCGGCCTCAACAAACTGTTCGCTTCCGTTTTGTACACAACTTCTAGCCTTTTAGCTAATTTATGAGCTAAATCAATCGATAAAGGCATATATGATGCTGTTTCATTACATGCATAACCAAAAATAATTCCTTGATCGCCTGCTCCTAATTCCTCATTACTACTGACTGCTTGAGCAATCTCGCTAGATTGTTGAGATACTTTAACACACACTTCAAATTCCTCTAAATACCCAATATCCTTAACGACTCGCTTTGCAATAGTTTCATACAGCATGCTAGCAGTAGTATTTGCTTCTCCATAAATTAAGATGAAATTATCCTTTATGGTGCATTCTACCGCCATCTTACTAAAGGCATCATGCCTTAAGGCCTCATCCAAAATCGCATCACTGATTTGATCACAAATCTTATCAGGATGGCCAGCTGTTACTGATTCACTACTAAAATAATACTTCATTCAATTTCCTCCTTATATTGAAAAATGCACCCCTAAGAAAGAGATGCATAATAGTATCTTACTTTCTTATCGTTATTAGCTTTACCACCTTGCAATTGTAGGTTGGTATGAGTTCACTGAGCTAATCCTCTCCCTCATTCTTAATAAGTGCCACTATATTAGAACATATTATTGGACCTTTTTCAACCATAAATTTAAAAAGGAGAACACTTTTTCATGTTCTCCCATCAATAATGCTATTTAGTTGTATAAATCTTTACTTAAACATATTCTATTCAAATTCATTATATAAACCGTAGGATTTATATTAAGTTTGTGTAAATACATTCCCTAAGCAAGAGCCTTTATACTTTCCTTCTTTCTTTCAATTTAATTATCTAAACGATTCGTCTGATCTCTTCATCTGTTAGAGAATTGCTGAATCTATAGCACAAACAACTATAAACTCAGATTTCATTTCATTGTCCATTGGTCTGTACCTATGTAGATATTGAATACTACTACCTTTCTTCACCCATATAATAACCGACAATATCGGTAAAAAACATTCTTATATTTTGGTTTATTATGTGATATAATTAATCTGTTGAGGTGAAAACCTTTTTTTATTTTGCTATTATATTACCAAAGCTAACTTTAAGGACAGATAACAAATCTGTTCTTTTTCAGTTAGTCTTTCTTCATTATCCAAACTTCTTTTATCCCAAATAGCATCATCTAAATTGTCCGCAGCATAAAAGAACTCAAAGAAATCAACGCCCCTGAATTTAGCTACAGCACTCATTGAAGCACATTCCATTTCAACACAAATACAACCTGCCGCTTTTCTTTTTTCAACCTTAACTTTGGTCTCGCGATAAAATGCATCTGTGGTCCAAGTTTTGCCTTCCACATAACTGTAATTATGCTCTTTTAAAATCTCCTTAAACTCTTCACGATATTTTTCGTTAACACTTACCTCATCGCTTGCTTCCATGTAATGATAACTAGTACCTTCATCTCTGATGGCACTTGTAGGTATTATTATTCCCAATTCAGAGATTTCTTTTACTAATGTTCCACAAGTTCCAAACATGATAAGCTTCTCTAGACCCATACTAATAATCTCCTCAAAAATACCAACACATGCAGGAGCTCCAACACTGGACATAAATAGTACAAGTTCCATATTCTTATAGATTATTTTGTAGATAGGTCTAATTCCATTCGCAGTAGAAATCTCTGCTATTATTTGCGCCTTAAAGGTTTCAACAAGAAAATTCACCAGTTGTATAGAAAAGCAAGTTATTCCAACTTTAGGTAAATTCTCAATTTTACTGGTTGCATGGCTGGGATTTATGATGGCCTCTTTATTACTATCAAACTCTGCTAAAATCATTTTTCACCCTCCTTTTTATTCATAAATCAGGCGTGTATTTTTGTAATATTATCACATGTTATTGGCATTGACAAACTATTTTAATAAAGCTAGAATGTGCTTGAGAACAAACAGGCGGAGTCGGATACCATTTCTTTGAATTCCGACTCCATATTTTTTGCAAAGGAGATAACTATGTTAACAATTGAAAACCTCACTAAGTATTATGGGAAGACTCGGGGCGTTGAGAAACTATCGTTTGAAATTATTGATGGCGAAGTGTTTGGTTTCATCGGTCCCAACGGTGCCGGAAAATCCACTACTATTCGTTGCATAATGAATACAATTAACAGAAATAGCGGCTCAATAAAAGTCAATGGTGTGGAAGCTACTAAAAAGAACACCCAATTGAAATTAGATATTGGTTATTTACCTGGTGAAATACATCTTTATGACGAATTAACGGTTAAAAATATGCTTAGTTATGCAGCTAATTTCTATGAGAAGGATTGTAATAAAAGGATAAACGAACTTGTTACTAAACTTGACATAGATGTAAAAAAGAAGATTGGTGATTTATCTTTTGGTAACCTAAAGAAAGTTGGTATTGTGTTGGCAATGATGCATGAACCAAAATTCTTGATTTTCGATGAACCTTCTAGTGGCCTAGACCCACTAATCCAAGAAGCTTTCTTCGAATTGCTGAAGGAAGAAAAAGAAAAGGGAACAACAGTTTTCTACTCTTCACACGTATTAAGTGAAGTCAAAAGAATTTGTGATCGTGTAGGAATCATTAAGGATGGTCATTTAGTTAAAGTAGAAACGATTGAGAACTTAGTAGACCAACATTTCCTTAATGTTACTGTTAGGGCAAAAGATATCGCTAAGGTTAAGGAGTTGTTTGAGGAAGATGTTGTCGAAGAAACTTCAGAGTTTATTAAAGTTATGTATAAAGACGATATCAATATTCTTCTAAAGAAACTTTCAAAACTAAAAGTGGAAAAAGTGTTAATTGAGGAACCTTCTATTGAAGAAATCTTCATGCACTATTATAAGTAGGAGGAACGAGTATGTTAGTAAGAGAACTAAAAACAAACCTCAAGGGTTTAATATTATGGCTTGTCGTCAGTTTTGCTCTATTCTCAATTGTATTTATTGTTTATCCAACTATTGCCGTTACCAACACTCAAACTATTAACCAATTGTTGGAACTGTTCCCTCCTGAAATCCTAAAAATGTTCAACATGGATATCGCTAGTATTAGCACTGTCTTCGGTTGGTTTATGAGTGAAGGTTATACCTTTATTGTCTTAATTGCTGGTATCTACGCAGCTAATTTAGGAGCTACTATTCTTGCTAAGGAAGAAAGTGATAAAACGATTGAGTTTTTACTTGCTAGACCAATTAACCGCCAACAGATAATTAATGCTAAAGTTGTCGCAGGGCTAATCAACATTACTTTGTTAGTATTAGCGATTGGTTTATTCAATGGCGCTGGTATGTACCTTAGTGATGAACTTGATGCTAGATATGCTGTCATGGCTGTTTTGCCACTAATGAGTAGTTATGCCTTATTCTTCGTCAGTTTGCTGGCAACCACAAGCATTAATAGACCAAAACGCACTTCAACAATCGGCATCGCTTTTGGACTACTATTCTATTTTGTCCAACTATTAAGTTTGATGTCACATGAATTAGACTGGCTAAAATATCTCACTGTATATACACTTTCAGAAGTTAGAACCTATATCCAAACTGGCCAGTTTGAATGGGTGTACATTGTAGTTACAATTGCCTTAAGTGTTGTATGTTACATTGGCACTTCGTATTTATACCACAATAAAGAGTTAATCTAGTTAAAAACATCCCCACGGATGTTTTTTTAACTATTTCCTTGTAAACTCATTTTTGCGAATACTCATATAAACCATATACAAGAGTAACTGAACCCTCATCTTCAGACCTAATAACAAGTTCTGTTTGAGATAATTCAAACGTTGCAAAGTCAAAAGGTATTATTGTTATTGTAAGTTCATCATATCTGCTTATATAAACATTACCTTCATCATTAAACAAGGTCGTTCCATAACCCTGTGATAATACTTTTTCACGTTGCTTTTTGCCACTCTTAATATTATAAGCACTTATGACCTGTGTGAAAGAACCATTGTTTTCCTCTTTTCCTTCAGCAATAAATATTTCTGCAAGAATCAATTCTTCACCATTTATACGATACTCATAAAAATCTGGTGATAATTGGAAACTATATTTTTCTTTACCAAGGACATCGAATATTTCATCGGCATACAAAATATAAAAATTACTATCATCATAACTCAGAAAACACTCTGTACCTATTTGCGTACTTGATATTTTTTCTAGATTCAAATTGTACTCTACAAGTTCTCCTGATAGTGAATTCCAAGTATATACAGTTTTATTCACCACTATGGCATCGAAAGCACTATCCGTCAATTCAAGACATTTCTTTTCACTTACATCATCGATATTTAAAACACAGATGGCATTTTTACTAATTTTGTAATCTTTTTCGTATACACCATATTGGATAAACAACAAATTGTCGACAACTTTTATGCTCCAAATTTCTGCATTTTTTTCTGGTATTTTATAGAGGGTCAAGACTTCTGCTGTGCGCAAATCAATCTTAAGAATATCCTTATTGTTAGCTGTTATGTACATATTGTTAGCGCTATAACTGGTAAGGTGCGCTAAGTCATCGTCAAGCAATTGTTCTTTCCCTAACATTTCACCACTTTCTGAGAAATAGAAAATTAAGTTGTTTTCTAGGGTTCCCGTTGGTGATTCTTCTCCACTATGAATAATACCCCCACTAACAAAGTATTTTGTGTTCTCAGGTATTGTCAATTTTATTAGTGGCTTGTTCTCGCTAGTTGTACAAGCGGAAAAAGAAATTGAAAGTAAAAATACCAACAATAATTTAATGTAACTCTTCATGTTTTTATCTCCTTACATATCATTCTCTGGTGTAGAGGGCATAAACAGAGGCTAACCAATAGTCATTATTTGGTTCAAAGACGAATTTTGTTGGCGACAATTCTAATGTTTTTAAGTCAAAAGGGATAACTGTTACATAATGATTATCAAATTTAGTGACAAACTTTTCAACTCCCAAATTAGTAAATATATGTCCTAAATCATAACTTGGTTCCAATGTAACTTCCCTCTTTTTTTCGCCATTTTTGATATCATAAACTGTTATTGTTTGCTCGGTTACTAGAAAAAGTTCATTGTCAAATATGTGGTAATCATAAAAACCAGTTGTTAAATCCCTATCGTATTTCACTTTATTTGACCAATCATGTATTCCATCGGTATACACAATATATATATCGTCTCCATAGTATTCAAGATAGCACTCTTCATAGAATCTAGTCATATTCAGTTCATTTAAGTCCAAGTCAAACTCTATGATTTTTGTATCATACCTACTCAAAGCATATATTGAATCTTCTATATAAACGATATCATAATATGAACTATCCAACCCTACACACTTTTCCTCTGCTGCATCATTGATGCTCATAACACATATTTCACCTTTATTATGGCTAAACCCATAAGTATAATAGTTCAAATAAAGTAACTCCCCAACCCGCTTAATATAGTAGACTTCACTACCTTCTTTGTATGCATATGTCAATTCCTTAATTTCTCCCGTTACAAGATTTATCTCTTGAACCCTACCATTTCTGAGTGAAAGATAGATAAAATCCTCAAAGTAACTGACAGCAATTACTTGGCTTCCTTGCAGTATTAATTCCTTTTCTAGTAACTCTCCATTTTCTGAAAGATAGTAAATGTATGTCTTGTCTTCAACTCCTCCAACTCCAAAACTTTTCTTAACACATTCAACACCAATAAGCAGATATTTTGCTTCTTCTGGAATTGTGAGCTTTGATTTTTGTGTACCATATTCAAAATTACATGCGCTGGCAGTTAATAAAACTGATATTAATATAAATAGTTGAACAAGCCTTTTCATTGCCTTTCTCCTTTTTAATGTTAGATATCATTCTATAAAAAAAGTAGTTATTTACTCAATTATGTATAACCCATATACAAATGTAAGCAAACCCTCTTGTTCAAACTCAACCTCAAGTTTTGTATCAGATTTTTCAAAGGTGCTAAAATCAAAAGGAATTACTGTAACTTTATCAACATCATATTTAGTAATATACTTTTCTCCACCATAATAGAATAAATCAAAACAATAACCATCCTCTAGTGTGGTTCTGCGCAACTCTTTCCCATTTCTTACATTGTATGCCAAAATAGTTTGTAGAAATGAATTCATATCTTGGTTGCTATCGTCATAAATTCCTTCCTCTAGTACAATCAACTCTCCATTTTGAACATAATATTCATAATAGTTTTCTGATAAATCTACGTTGTACTCTTTTTCATTAATCACATCATAAATACCATCAAAATATATAATATAAAGACTATCTTCATCATGTATAGGATAGCCATCAGTTCCATGACTAGTATTTTTTACTACGTTTAAATTGTAATCGAATTCTGTTATTAACCCTAGGTAATTCCAAATAAACACTGATTCTTTCGCAACAAATATCTCGAAGGTACCTTCTGCAAAATCAACACATGTCTTTTCAGTTTCTTGTTTCAGGTTTAAAACGCAAAATGAATCTTTGGATCCATTATTTTCCTCATCATAACTACTATAGCGCCAAAACAACTTTTCGCCCTTTGACTCTACATACAATACTTCGACATTTTTTTCAGGTATCGTTACTATTGTATCCATCTCACCTGTAAGCATACTAATTTCCAACAACTGATTATTGTTTGAAATATAAAGATTCCCATTATCATAAGATGAATAATGTAAAGTAGCATCATTGAAAAGCAACTCTTTTCCTAACATTTCTCCATTTTCTGAGAAATAGAAAATATGGCTTTTCATCTTAACCTCGCTTGACCAAGAAAAGTCATTATCTATATCAGCCCCCATGATAAAGTATTTAGCATCATTTGGTATTGTTAAATTGCTGACTACTTTATTTCTTGAAGTCGTACAACTAACAGTAAAAGTAATAAGTACAATTACTACAAACATCTTAATCATTTTCATCAATATTCCCCCTAATCACCTATTGGATAGGCATGTAAACCATAAACAAATAAAAATGTATCAGCTTCATCGAATTCAATCACAAATCTTAATTCGGATAGTTTGAGTGTTTTCATGTCAAGTGGTATTAAAACTTCTTGAGTTTTTTCAAACATAGAAATATGTTTTAATCCATTTTGTTCATCAAAAATATTCCCAAATTCATCTTTATTCTCAACTAAGTTTTCTTGTATCTTGTCACCACTCTTAATATCAAATCTCTTTACTGTTTGACCATCTTCCAAAAACAATTCACCATCAAATATGTAATAATCATAAAATCCAACCACTAAATTCAAATCGTATTTCACTTCATCCTGCAAATCATATATTCCATCTCTATACATAATATATATTTTGTCTTGATCGTGTTCCAATAAACAGAATTCCCCAAAATCAGTTTCTTTTAACTCATTTAAATCCGTGTCATATTGTACAAGCAACCCTGTTTTTTTGTTCCAAACGTAAAAGAAATCATTTGCGGCAAAAACCTCAAATTCCCCTTCTTCTAAATTTATGCATTTCTTTATCTCTATATCATCGATTCCAAAAGTACAAATTTCATTATTGATTGTTGCTGTACTTTTTTTGTTATTTGTATACTGGACAAGTAGCATATTACCGCTTCGATTTACTGAATTGACATAACTGTTTTTACTATTAAATAAATCTAGTTCTCTAATTTTGCCGGTCGCTAAGTTTACTTCATGGACATCATTGTCCTTAAAAAGAAGATAGGCAAAATCTTTGTAATAATAAGCATTATGGTTTGATGCATTATATTGAATCAATTCTTTTCCCAAGAATTCGCCATTATCAGCATAATAGTAAATGTTTGTCCTTATTTCTTTGTACCTAAATACAAGGGTTCCTGTGCTTTCCATCTTAGCACCAACAAATTCCAAACCTAAAACTAAATATTCTGTTTCTGGTGGTATGGTAAGATTAGTCACTGGTTTTGGCTTTATGAAACTGCAAGCATTGGTAGTTAACAGAACTATGATAATAGCTAATAACTGTATACTCCTTTTCATAACTGCCTCCTTCGCATTGCAATCACTACTAAAAACTCCTCTATAGTTTCACTATAACAACTTATGCCAAAAATAACAATAACAGAAATTACCGAAACCAAATCAATTTAGGTTACACAAATTGCAACTATTGTTTACTATGTTATAATGGTTGTTGCTATAATTGCTTAGAGAGAAGGTTTTGCATGCAACATGTGGATTTACATAATCATACTGAGTTTTCATTTGATAGCACCATGAAGATTGAAGATGCAATTGTGGAAGCTAAAAAACATAACTTAATCTTTGGGATCGCTGAACATTACGACAGCAACGACTTAAGAGATGATAGAGACATGAGTTTTGATATTCCTGAGTATTTTAAACAATATACAAAATATCGAGAAAATGGTGATGTCTTATTAGGCATTGAACTAGGTCTAGATTGCAGAAACGAATTTGTCAACCTTAGTAAAAAAGTAGCCCTCAGTTATCCCTTTGATGTAGTGATTGGTTCTGCGCATAAAATCTATGGACTTTCATTAGGTCCTTTTATAGACAAGTATCAAATGAATAAAATTGAATACCATACTACCTACTTAAATGAAGTGGTACAACTATTACAAGCCAACCCTTATATCGATACTTTTGCACATATTGATTATCCAGTTAGATATACGAATTTTGAAATCAATGAAGCATACTATGAAGAATTCGAAACTCAATACAATGCTGTTTTTGACAAACTCATTGAACTAGATATTGCGCTAGAAATAAACACAAGTAGATTTTCAAATCAAAAAATGTACAACGCTTTATTTAGTGTAGTCAATGGATATATTAAACGAGGTGGTAAATATGTTACCATCGGTGGTGATGCCCATATTGCAAAAAATGTAGGAGTAAGGTATTACTTAGGAAGAGAACTTGCTGACGCCGCCAATGCGCAAGTAGTTTATTTTAGAAACAGAGAAAGAATACTGGACTAAAAATGATTGAAACTATCAAGCACCAAGCAAAGTGGACGAGTTTAAAAAGAGATATGATTAACGAGGTATGAACTTCCAAATTCGATAGGAGTCATACCTTTTATCTTTTCTTGAGGTCTATCATTGTTGCGCCAAGTAATGTATTGATTGACGCTATTAATTAAGTCATCCCCACTGGTAGGAACATTAAGTTCAAATGATTCACTCCTAAGATGAGAAAATGGCTAAGCATTATCATAACAATTAGCCTTTCCAGAATGAGGTATAGTAACAGGTAAGGTCTAATCTTCAAGTGTATTGCAGATTGGTATATTGAAACGCCTGATCTGAACGTAATTTCTCCTATAAGTTTATAACATCTTCAGCCAGATCTCTCACATATGTGTCATGAGAAACAACGATGATTGTTTTCCCCCTTTCAAGCAACTGTGCAAATAATTCCATAACAACATTTCGATTAACCGTGTCTAAAGATGCTGTGGGTTCATCAGCAAAAACAATATCGCAGTTTTTGGCAATTATTTTTGCGATTGCAACTCTTTGCTGTTCTCCCCCAGACAACTCATATATCTTTTTCCTTTCAAATCCTTCTAGCCCTACTTCTTTTAGCGACTGAGAAATCTCGATATCTCTAGACTTTTTGTTCATTTTTTTCAGCCTTTTGATAATCATCATGTTTTCATAAACATTTAAGTTGTCAATAAGTCCATAGTTTTGAAAAACAAACCCAAAATCATTGCTCAGATATGTATTCAAATTTCTTTTCGTCATTTCCTTTCCCTTATAATAAAGTGATCCTTTATCATAGCCTTCAATACCACCAAGAATATTTAACAAAGTAGTTTTCCCACTACCACTTTTTCCATGTATGCAAGTCATTCTATTAGCTTTTATTTCAAACGATAAATTATCAAATAACACCAAATCACCAAAACTTTTTCTTAGATTTACAACCTTTATCATTATATATTTCCTCCTTTTATGGTATTAGCAGTGTTTTTTCTTTGATGAGAGAATGATATTGCAATATCAATTAACCCCAGAATAATTACTGTAGGAAGTAACTCCATATAGAAATCGCGGTAAAACAGAAAGAATACCGCTTGTGCAAAAGACCAAACAACAATACTCGGTAAGATATAACTATACATAAAGTAACCAATTCTATTTCCTTCTATATATTCCAAAAAATACTGTTTGCTATTACTAATTCTATCTAACTCGATGGTTTGTTTGCTTAGCATTAATAACGTGGTCAAAAAAGTGAGACAATATATTACACCGACTATAGTAAGGTTAAAAGCCAATTTTGCATAGTAATCATATACATTTTCCAAAGATTCTAGAACGAAAAAGGAAGGCATTTCGTTTTCCAATAACAACTGGTCCAAGTAATTCTGAGCTTCGCCTAAATCACCTTCAAAGTAAAATTGCAATTTGTAGATATCATTTTTAGCGTTTAAATCCGAATTCGCATCGTATATGAAATTCCCATTATTAATGTATAAAGGTGAGTAAAACAAATCTTCAACTATATCACGATTGACAATCAAGTCATCGTGTTTGACTGTCATGTATTCTCCATAATACTCGAGAAGCTTGGCCCTTATATCTCTCTCTTCCTGACTTTCATGCAAAAAGACTGTAGTTTCAAGTGGCCTTTCATGACTCCACCCTTGCATACTAATCCATGAAGCACTAACTACATAGTTTCTTTCCACATCTTCTTCAGTATCCCAAGCGACGGAGAAATAGACTGCACTATTGTCATTTTCCAAAGTGTTTAAAACTGTTTCCATTTTCTCTGAATTATCCTGAACTAGATACTCTTCAAAATACACGTTTCGGTAAAATGTTATTGAATACATGTTGTGATACATTTCCTTTTTTTCTTTAGCTACCAACAATCCTTCTGCATAAGAAAATATATTATGGGAATACACAATAAACATCGGAAGTGAGATTACAATTGTGACACATTTTAGTAATCTCAAAACATCAATAGTTACCCTTGCATGACTTTTCCCTTTCATGGCAATATTAAGCGGGACTTTGAATATTTCGTAAAAAACAAGAAACGCTACCAAAAACAATAGTGCTATTACTATTATGCTGTTAAGTGCTAATTCATTGATAAATACGTTCAATTTAGCTATCTCCAGTGGTATAAAATAATTTACGAAAACATAATATGCCACAAACAAAAGAACAAAACCTACAAACACATATTTCAAAAAATAATCATAGAATAGACTAAAACTTGAATGTCCTTCAAGTTTCCTTTTGGCTATTTCATTTGTTGCATTAACAATTGAGGAATTTACAGTGAATACAAGAAGCAGAATTAGTGGGAAAAACATTTCCCATTTTTCAAGTGTTTCTTTCCATTGCATCCATAGACTATCCTCATGAGTATGAACTGTCACATCCATATAATTTGCTATGCAAACATTTGAATCATATTTTTCATTTAGCCTGCTACAAATAAGTTCATAATTATCTACTGGATATTCTGATTCCGTATCTTCATTAGCAGTAATATGAAACACTTGAGAAAAACTAAAATCCTTATGGTTGATGTCAAGAGGAGTCAGTATTAATTCTTGATCTAGTATCATTGTATAGATTCTAGTATCTGTTTCTTGAGAGAAACTGGAGTACTCTATGTTTTCCGTAAGAATGGGATGATTATTATTCTCTAGATTTATTGAGTTACTATATTTCGTGTCACTTGAATAACAAAAGATGACATAACGGAAATTATCACCTGAAACAGAATATGCATTAAGGTTATACTCATCAAGCAATAAAATGAAGTCCGTCAAAAATTCTTCGTATTTGTCATTGTCTATTTCTTCACCAATAAGGCTAATAGTTCTGCTTCCAAAACTACTGTCATACGACCAAAAACTCCCAATGACATCATCATCAAAACTTTGGGCAGAGTAATATAAACTTATACATCCTAGAACAATGAAAAAAGCTGCTAATTTATATTTCATTTCGCTACCTCTTTGCTATCTATAAAGCAGCATTGTACTTCTTGGAATTATAATTCAAATAGACTAAGCTCAACATCACCTATTGAAATACTATCATATCGTACAAATAAGTACAATTTTACATCACTAGCTCAATTGACGAAATAAGTACATATGAATATTATTCAATTGTGTTAAGCGAGATGGATTTGAGCAACAAAGAGTTACGAGATATCCACAAGGGTTTATGGGAACTGATGCAACTATAAAATGTAGAGACTTATCAGATATTAATAGAATATTACGAAATACCTGATTTAGTATTATTACACAACAAATTATGCAAAAAAAAGTAATAATTACCCTTTCGACAAGGGAGCCTTATCACTTTTTATTCTTTCATCTTTCAAACTCAATTATTTCTTCTATAGCCAGTCATTATATTTATCAATATACATTTTCTTTGCGATTGTTGTCATTGTAGCATATAGTAATACAACTACTGCTAAATAGATTCCCGTATGCGGACTTAATTCCCCTAAATCAAGAATAAATGCCAGTGGGGAAAATACAATGATTAGTGTTACCAAAATTACTATTACTGTAGATAGCACAAGGGCTTTTGAAGGCTTACTTTGGATGAATGGCACTTTACGTGAGCGAATGAAATAGATGATGAACACCTGGGATAAAATTCCAAACGCAAACCAAAATGTTTGAAACAATAAAACATCACTTACTGCACTTGCATCATTGAAACCAAGGATAAACCAACAAATCGCAAAACAAGCAATATCAAAGATGGAACTAATAGGTCCAAAGATATACATAAAACGTTCAATATCTTTAGTACCCCATTTCTGTGGTTCACTCAAGAATTCTTCATCAACTGTATCAAAAGGAATTCCTACCTGAGCAAAATCACATAATAAGTTCTGAATTAGCAAGTGTACTGGTAGCATTGGTAAAAACGGCAAACAAATACTTGCGGCAATAACAGAGATCATATTTCCAAAGTTCCCTGATACAGCTAATTTAATATACTTAATTATATTTCCAAATGTTTTTCTACCTTCAATTATTCCTTCTAAAAGAACTCTTAAATCTTTCTCAAGAAGAATAATATCCGCTGTTTCCTTGGCAATATCTACCCCATTGTCCACAGAAATACCTACATCAGCTTGCTTGAGTGATAAAGCATCATTAATACCATCTCCCATGTAGCCTACCGTGTGGCCTTCTTTTTGAAGGGCAATAACAACCCGTTGTTTTTGAATTGGGGTTAACTTAGCAAATAAGTGAGTCTGGTTAGTTGCTGCATAAAGTTCATCATCACTCATTTTTTCAATATCACTACCAGTAAGAGCATTATCAATACTTATTCCAACTTTGCTACAAACCATTTTAGCAACACCTAAACTATCACCTGTTAACACCATAACATCAACACCATGTTTTTTAAGGCTATTGATTGTGGGGATAGTGCTTTCTTTTGGTGGATCAAGAAACCCTATAAACCCAAGTAATACCATTTCTGATTCATCGTTGATGGTGAACTTTTCTTCTTCAGGAATATTGTTTTTCTGTGCTACTGCTATCATCCGCAAACCTGCATCATTATTTTTCTGATAAACTTTCATTGCTTCATGAAGAAGTTTGTCATCTAGTTCATGAATTTCATTGTTGAATTCCACATACTTACAACAAGCAATAACTTCTTCTACTGCTCCTTTAGTAACCAGTTGTCGTTTGCCAGTGCTGTCTTTAAGTACCACGCTCATCCGCCTACGATTAAAGTCAAACGGTATTTCATCGACGCAGATAAAATTCTTCGTCAAGTCAAATATCCCATCTATTTTCGCACGATTAATAATAGCTACATCAATTAGATTCTTCAAACCAGTTTGAAAGTAACTGTTAATCAACGCATGCCTTAAAATTCGCTTATTGTCTTGGCCATGTACATCCATATATTTTTCTAAGATTATTTTATCCTCAGTTAAGGTTCCAGTTTTGTCAGTACATAAAATATCCATTTGGCCAAAGGTTTGAATAGCACTTAAATCCTTTACTATTGTTTTGTGTTTACTCATCGCAATAGCCCCTTTGCCTAAGGAAGAACTCATTACTACTGGTAACATTTCTGGCGTTAAACCTACCGCCAAAGAAACCGCAAACAAAAATGATTGGCCCCAATCTTGTTTAAATACCCCGTTGATTAAAAATACTAAAGGTAACATTATCATCATTAATCGCAATAACAA
>JGI994J12354_10001897_pt1 | contig 20909 bp, 20 predicted proteins | sample IntmicLarv3ML3BL_FD_12354 | JGI IMG/M metagenome (IMG submission 12354) | reverse complement strand
CTGCCATACTCTGCCGCCGCCGCAGTGAACGGGTCGGTAGAAATCCGCTCGCGCGCCGTCGCATAGTCGTAGGAGAGATCGAAGTAATTCAGCCAGGTCTCTTGAAAATCCTCCTCGGAGCAATCAACAGAAATCTCATTCCCCTGCCGCTCAACAGTCGTCGCATAACCCATAGCAACGCCGCGCCAAGCCCTTCCGTTTTCCTCCCAGCGAAAGCACTGGCCGCAGTCGAAAACAAGCGACGGCTCGAAGTCGTCAGCAGCCAAAATCACTTTTCCGTTTTTTATTTTGTAGTCCATAAGTCCCGCCATTTCCAAAGGTTTACTTTGTCGAAATATTCATGTATAATAACATCACTTATTTTACACACAAAGGGGAATTTGCGCAATATGGTTGAGAAAAATTTTACTATTCCGATAAACGAGCAGTTCGACCTGTACGATAGTTGCCCTGTCTGCCGCCTGCACGAAAACCTCGAAAAGCAAAACCTCGACTACATCATGGGCGCTGCGATGATGGAGCCTGCAGTGCGCATTGAGTCAAACAAAACCGGCTTTTGCAGGCGCCATTACAGCGACATGCTCGCGATGAAAAACCGTTTGAGCCTTGCCCTCATGCTTGAAAGCTACTTTAATGAACTCAACGCTAAAATCAAACAGATTTCCGACACCTCGCGCACTGACACAAAGACGCCGCCGGAAGCACCCGCGCGCGGACTTTTCGGCGCAAAGAAACCCGACATCAAACTGATTCGCGCCGTCACTACAGATATACACCGCGCGAACGACGAGTGCTTTGTCTGCAACCGCATGGCCGAAACTTTAAAAAAATACTGCGAAAACATCATTTTCCTTTGGCGCACCGAGCCTGATTTCCGCGAGAAGTTTTTGAAGCAACCTGAATTTTGCCTGAATCACGCCTCTCAGCTTTTGAAAACCGCCGAAGAGAATCTGAATCCAGCACAACTGCAAAGCTTCGTACGCGACCTGTTTTTTGTCGTGTGCGAGAAGCTTGACACTCTGCGCGTCGAAGTAAGCCGATTCTGCAAAAGCTTCGACTACCGCTACACAGGGGAACCCCTCGGCGAGGCAAAGATGGCGGCGGAACACTCGATCGAGTGGCTTCTCGGTAAGGTTTAATGCAGTATTCCGACGTAAAAAAGCTCGACATACGCCGTCTGCGCAAACCTGAAAGCCTGCGTTTCTGCGTCATCGACTTCGAAACAAACGGGCTCTGGGGTGCGGATACGGAGGTAATTGAGTTTGCCGCAGTCAAGGTCGCAAACGGCGAATTACTGACAAATGTTTCGGCGCTTTGCGCTCCCTCCAAACCTCTTTCACCGTTTATCACTCGGCTCACCGGAATACGCGATGGCATGGTAATCGGCAAACCGCGTTTTGAGCAATATCTCGACTCGCTGCTTGAATACATTGGCGATGATATCGTTGTTGCGCACAACGCGCCATTTGATATCGGCATTCTGCTCGACTACTGTGCCCTTGCCGGAATCGACTTTTGTCCAACTGCGCTATGTACGCTCACCTCCGCGCGGCGGGTATTTCCCGACTTCCCAAACCACAAGCTGGCAACTCTCGCCGAACTTTTTTCTCTCAACGACGGGAGAAACCACCGCGCGCTTTCGGACACAATGGCGACGGCGCGCCTGCTCCTGCTAATGCTTGAATATTTGAAAACAGGCGCGTTTTGAGGAGATTTTTTATGAACAGCAAAGTTATTTCTTGGCTACTTGAGGAAGAAAATCCCGCTGTCGCATACCGTACACAAACCGAAATCCTGAGTGAAACAGCCGACCCTGAGCCTGTTCGAATGCAACTTGCTAAACTCCTTCCCGAAAACTGGACGGAGACAAAGGGGCTTTGGCTCATCTACCACATAACTGCTATTGCCGAATCGGGACTAACTGCCGCAGAATTTCCCGAAGTTTTCAAAGTCGAATTTGATGAAAATAAGTTTGAGTGCGGCTGCGGCGATTTTATGCGGTTACATGCAATGGTTCGCCTCGGTCTTGACATTCCGATGAGGATATTTGACGCAATTGCGCAAAACCAGCTGCCCGACGGCGGTTTTCTCTGCCTTCACCGATTGAAAAAGCTAAAATACACTCCTAAAAGCTGCTACAAGGCCAACTTGCACGCGCTGATGTTTTTTGCGGAGTGCAAAAAACACGGAATCTCTTTGCAGGGTACCGATTCCCTGCTTGATTATTTCTGGAAACACAATATTTTTTATAGAACCGTCGAGCCCGAAACCTTAGTTTTGAACGCGCGCGAAGGCTGGCGCAGCATCGACACTTTTCATCCGTTCGAAACTATGCGTGTCGGCCTTCACAACATCGTCGAGGCGTTCTGCGCGCTTGGATACGGAAACGATGCCCGCTTAACCGAAGCTTGGGATTTGCTTTACCACCGAAAGACGTCGGACGGAAAGTATCTTTTGAATCAAACTCTCGCAAAGTCATACTTGCCAAAAGAAAAAGTTGGTAAGCCTAGCAAGTGGGTCACATTTTACGCAGAGCTTGCCGAACAATTACATTAACCTGATATTTAAGGAGGGGCATATGCAGTTTGAATTTGACAGCGAAATCATGCGGCTCGAGGGCAAAATCAAGTGGAGCGTTTTCTATTTTCCCCATTCTGCGCTCGAACATTTTGGCTCAAAGGGCAACATTCCCGTCTGTATAACCGTTGACGGACACACGTTTGACCATATGCTGCTGCCCTCAAAAAATGGACACTACCTCGTATACAACGAGTTTATCAGGCGAGCCGTCGGAAAGAGCTACGGCGACCTCGTGCATGTCACCTTGGAAAAGGACGACAAACCGCGAGAACTTGTCCTTCCTACTGACATCAAAGCCGCGCTAAAGAACGCGGGTGTGCTTGATTTGTTTTTGCGACAGCCCGCTTACCTGAAACGCGAGCAGGTAAATTACATCGAGATTTCTAAAAAAGATGAGACACGAACAAACCGAATAGCCGCTCTTACAAAGCGACTATTCGAATAAATCTCCCCAAAAGTCAAAAAAGCAGGACTTGAAAAATTTCAAGCTCTGCTTTTTTGTACATAATTAAGCTCACTGCGACAAATAATTCGCCTGTTTTCGGGGAAAATACAGTCAAATAGAAATCTTCCCGAAAGGAATAATATATGGCTGTAAAACGTGTTGGCGCACAAACCGTGCGCTTTGAAAATCCTCCGTCTGTCCTCTCCTATGCAAGTGTTGTCGGGAAAAAAGAGGGCGAAGGCCCGCTTGCAAAAAATTTCGACTTTGCTTACGACGACAACACCCTAGGTGAAAAGACGTGGGAAAAGTCGGAAATTCGCCTACAAAAGGAAGCACTCACCCGCGCAATTGCAAAATCAGGGCTTCCCGTGTCGGAAATCGACTACATCTTTGGCGGAGATCTGATAAACCAGTGTATCGCCTCGTCGTTCGGGCTTAGAGAGTTTGAAATTCCGTTTTTCGGGCTATACGGCGCCTGCTCAACACTGGCTGAGGGTCTCAGTCTTGCGGCTATGTCGATTGACGGCGGATACTCCGACACCGCTGCGGCGATAACCTCCTCCCACTTTTCGACTGCCGAGCGGCAGTACCGCACACCCATTGAGTACGGCTCGCAGCGTACCCCTCCCGCACAATGGACAGTCACCGGCTCTGGCGTTGTTATCCTCAATGCCGATGGCTGCGGTCCGTATTTAACACACCAAACGACCGGGATAATTTGCGACATGGGTATCACTGACGCAGCAAATATGGGCGCAGCGATGGCTCCAGCCGCTCACAGCACCATCTCCGCGCTGTTTCGTGACACAAAGACTACTCCTGCCGACTACGACCTTATCGTCACGGGAGACCTCGGCGCTGTCGGGCACGAACTACTACTTGAGCTTTTCAAACGCGACGGCATAAACTTTCCAAATAACTTGACGGACTGCGGAATTATGATTTTCGACGCGGGTAAGCAGGACACCCACGCCGGCGGCTCCGGCTGCGGCTGTTCGGCGGTTACGCTCTGCGGCAAGCTCCTCGGCGATATGCAAAGGGGCAAGCTAGAGCGTTTCATTTTCGCCGGAACGGGCGCACTGTTGAGTCCTGTCACAATCTTTCAGGGCGAAAGCATCCCCGGAATATGCCACACCGTTGTTTTTTCAAAAAAGAGGTGAACCCGAATGGATTATCTTAAGGCTTTTCTGGTCGGTGGACTAATATGCGCCGCCGGACAAATTCTTATCGACAAAACGAAATTCACGCCCGCACGTATTCTAACAGGGCTTCTTGTAATCGGCATTGTCCTGACTGCCATCGGAGCATATGAGCCGCTCGTCGAGTGGGGCGGAGCGGGTGCGACGGTTCCGCTCTCCGGCTTTGGTTATGTCATAGCCAAAGGAATGCAGAAATCCGTTGCGGAGAAAGGTATTTTGGGCGTGTTCACGGGCGGGCTTACGGCCTCCGCCGGAGGAATAGGAGCAGCCGTTATCTTTGGCTTTCTCGCTGCCATCTTGTCAAAACCGCGCAAAAATTAAGCCAACAAAAAACGGAGCAATGCTCCGTTTTCGTTTGATATTAATTTCAGGTATGGAATTTCACTAGTACTTTTCCCGGTATTTTTTTTGTGTGGCAACACCTCCGCGTATGTGCCGCTCCGCCTTGTTTTTTTCAAGTACTTCCTTAACCTGCAAATAAAGCGCGCGGTTGAAATGTCGCAGGCGCGAGCTGATGTCCATATGCACTGTACTCTTACTCACACCGTATTTTGCCGCCGCCTCCCTGACTGTCGATCCGTTTTCTATTATGTAAGCTGCAAGTGTTTCCGCCCTTGCCTCAATATTGCCCTTCAAGCGTCGCCCACCCTCTCCCAACCTAGTTTGTCTAAATATATGCTCGCATATCAGGCGTTATGCCGCGATATAGACAAACTAAACTGAAAGCAAAAGCCGCCGGTTTTCTCCGGCGGCTGAATATTTTATTCACCTCTCACAGCGACATAGCCCTCGTGGTTTATCAGCGCCATCCCCGCATCGGATTGCAGCCAGTCAAAAAGTATGCGCGCCGGGCTGCCTTCAGGTTCGCTCTTTTTGATGACTACAAAGAAATCGTTGACAAACGGATAGTCGCCTGAACGAATCGTCTCAGTTCCAGGCGCAACCCCATCAATGTCCATAAGTTTAATCCGCTCGTCAGTCTTCATGTTTGTCACATAGTAATATACGTTGTAACCAATGGCGTTGCCCCTATTGCTGTATGCCGCAACTGCCTCGACAAGTCCGCTCATCTCGCCGACAAACACCTCTTTCGGCGCGTCCATCATTTCGATTTCGCCCATGACCAACTTTTGCATCATAGTTTGGCTGCCCGACTTTTCGGGGCGTTGGTACGCCATGATTTCTTCGTTCTTACCGCCGACCTCGCTCCAGTTTGTAATTTCGCCGCTGTAAATTCCTCTTAGCTGTTCATTTGTAAGGTTATCTACTTCGTTTGTCGCCGAGGTAAGGAACACAATCGCGTCGCGGCCGATAGATGCAATTTCAAACTTGTCGCCACAGTCCTTCCGCGTCTGCGGCGACATTTCATATGCGATTATTAAATCCATGCTCGCCTCTGTTGCCAGCCACTGATAGGCATTGTCTGTTCCCGACACAGCAATACTGCATTCCTCGCGCGGTTTGCCCAAAAGCACGGACTTCACTGCTTCAAGCAGCGGAATGTTGGCGGTCGAGCCGTCAAGCTTCGGGAAATTATCCTCTGTGAACTCAAACTCCACAATCTGCGGCGTTGGCGACACGTCAGGTACAGGCGTTTCTGACGGCGGAGTTTCGGACACCGGCGCTTCCGAAGGTGTAACAACCGGCGCGGACGGCGATACCTCGACGGCAGGGTCGCATGCGGCGAGGGTAAGCATAAGCGCAAAAACAAGACACAAAATTCTTTTCATAATAAATTTTCCTTTCCGCTCTAGTCCAAGTTATTTTCAATCGGAATAACAAATTTTAAATTTCCCTCAAGGTCAAAAACTTCGTATTTTCGTTCCGTTATGCGTGTTATAAAGCTTTCGTGTACAGTGCTATAACTGCCTTTCAGAATAATCTTGCCGTCAAGCGTGCAAATAACCATTTGATTGTCATGCCAGTACTGCACAAATCCCGGATCATTAATATACGGACGAATACTCTCATCGCACTGAAAAATCACATTGCCATCAAAATCTGTAATTAGCCCGTCTGCCGTTATTGTGTCAGCGTTAGGGCCACAATGACTCGAATATTTTCTGATTATATTAAATTTTTCGTCGGTGAGCAGCGCCGTTCTATTGTTATGGATATTAACAAGCAGACGAGTAGCTGAAACCCTTTCAACCCAACCTTTTATATCCGGAAGCTCCAGAACAACTCCGTCAATAACCACGACGATACCATTTTCAATATTATTTTCAATGCCCTTGTAATACAGGTTTTCATCCACGACATTCCAGTCGCCGTCAATAATTTCGCCGTTTCGAAGCAACTTTGTATATTCGGGAAAAATGTTAGCATATCCTTTGCCAAACGAGAACTCGTACTGTAGGTAGTAGTTGCGATGACTTTCGCGATACTTCTCGTCTACATCCTCCAGCAAATCATTACTGCTTATCTTATACGGCCCCATGACGGTTTTGCCGCTTGTGTCGATGTAGAAAATCTCGGTGTTATTCTCGTTGAATACGGGCGCAACCCCAAGCGCAAAATGCAGTGGATATTCATACTTGCATTTAAGAACCCAGTTCCCATCAAAATCCATAAACCCCCATTTGCCGTCCTGCTTTACGGTTATTCCGTCCGCAGCAACGTGGAGACTTTCGTATTTATAAATCCACGAGCCGTCCGTCGCACATATCCACTTGACCTGCTCATAATCTTCTTCATACGCACCCGGAACAGCCTCCATGGTCTCCTCAATAATATAGCAACCGTCATCAATTGTTCCACGGAAGTATATGTTTTTGTAAACCGGCTCGCAGATTATCTCACCGCGCTCGTTGAAAAATCCGTACGCTTCGTAGGCATTCCATCCGTACACATCCGGCTTCCTTACCCCAACATACGGATAGATTTTACCATAGCCGCTGTTTGGCAAAAGATCAAACTTCTGCTCGCCATAGAACTGCGGTGGTGGCGGCAGCGGCTCTACCCTGCTGTCGGGGAAGTTTCCTCCCGGCAGCTTGACGACGTACTCAATTTCGGGTTCGGGTAAATGGCTCGGGCTTGGCGCCGGTGTTGCCGGAACCGTTGGAACTTGCGGCGACGGCAAATCTGCCGGTAAATCCAATGGCGACCGACTGACATTAGGCTGCATACTGCAACCGCACAACAACATTACTACCAGCAAAAGGCACAATATCTTTTTCATGATACCTCCAAAACTTCACTATCCAAATAACTTTAATGTTATTATAGCCCAACAAATTTATGCTTTCAACATAATTTTACGAATTTTCCCAAATTGTAATCCAATTGTCACTGCTTTGTAAATTTTAAGGCACAAAAAAGACGCGTTTTCACGCGTCTTTTTTCTATTCCCAGTTTCTATGTCGTCGTAAAAGTTTATTCAATTCTGAGCGCGACGACCGGATCCTTCTTTGCAGCAAGTCCCGCAGGAATGAGGCCAGCGATAAAAGTGAGCACCATACTGATAATTATCAGCGCAATCCCGCCCTCCATCGGAAGCACAGCGACGTTTGAGATATCGGTTATCGCCTTGATAATTGCGTTTGCCGGTATACAGAGTAACAATGTACTGACAATTCCAAGTGTACCCGAAACAAAGCCGACAATAAGCGTTTCGGCATTGAACACTCGGGAAATGTCCTTTTTCGAGGCTCCTATACTGCGCAGAATGCCAATTTCCTTTGTACGTTCAAGCACCGAGACATAGGTGATAATTCCAATCATTATCGATGAAACTACAAGCGAAATCGCAACAAACGCAATCAGAACGTAACTGATAGTGTTTATAATCGTACTGACCGAAGACATCATAAGCCCTACAATGTCGGTATACTTAATCGAATTTCCGGGTTCTCCAGCATCCTCTGCGGCGCGGTTATAGTCGGAAATAATATCTGTGAGCGCTTCCTTGGACTCAAAGTCCTTTGGATAAATTGATATGCTAGACGGCTGCGAAATATCTGCAACGCCCAAAATCCGTAAATTTCCTTCATACGTCGCATCGGTGGTAGGTGGCGCATATTTCGCCAGAAGCTCTGCACGTTCCTCCTCGGAAAGCGACATCATGTAGTTACGTTGCTCCTCGGAAAGTGTGCTCATGTCAAACTCGACCGGCTCTGCAGATGCATTTTCGTCGGGGAATTCTACACCGGTGAACACGTCAATTTCTGGGGTTTCGAGCTGCTGTTTTACAATTTCACTGTCGTTAATCTGGTTAATGAGGTAATCCATAAGTTCGGACTGATAGCCAATAGCCCCGGAATCCTGTGAAATAATCGAGTTGTCCGAAGCACGTAGAATCCCAACAACTTTCAGCTCCAGCGCGTTATCAACGGCAGTGCGCATGAAATCTTCGTCCTTCGATTTGTCGGTCCAGCCGTCCTTGGTCTTTTCGTAGTAGTCGGTGTTTAACAGAAGCCTAAAGCGTAAGCTCAAAAGTTCGTCATAAGTATAACTAGTAGGCTCAACCTCAATTGATTCGGCTTCTTCTCCGGCCAGCAGCTTTTTTACAATTTCCTGAATCTCGGACTGATCCTTGAGGCCAAGAGAGTAAATCATATAGTCGCTTATCTCGTTATTGCCGTCAACCATCAGCACAATTTCGTTCATCTCTTCAGGCATTCTGCCCGCAAGGACATCGTACTGCAACTTCAGCAAATCTGTGCCGCCGACAAGTTCCTGCCAGACTTCGACACCGCTCATTCCCATAAGCATTGAAGATGAACCGAGCGCACCCATACCTCCGGAACTGCCCGCCTGCGCCATGGGCAAATTACTCAGAATCTGGTTTGGTACAACTTGCGTTACTGTATCGCTTATGTCGGCGTTGTATATATTCATCTGCGTTGAATATCCGTACTTTATGTCATTTGTAAGCTCTTTTATACCGTTTGCCGGGTCCTCGATATAAGTTTTAAAATCAGCTATATTGTTTGTGGTTATACCCGCCATCATGGTGTCTAGGATTTTAACCATAATATCCGCCGAATACACCTTATCCGGGTCGCGGTCCATTTTCTCTACGTCCGTTCTCATTGACATCATGCTTCCCATCATGCTCGTGATGTCCATGGATTGTTCCTGAATCGAAATCGGGTAACTTGACAGCGTATCCTCCTGCACACGGTCGATATACGCCTGAAAACCGTTTGAGAGCGAGAGGATGAGCGCAATCCCGATAATTCCAATGCTGCCCGCAAACGCCGTCATAAAGGTACGGGTTTTTTTTGTCATCAGATTATTAAGACTGAGTGAAACTGCGGTTAAAAACGACATTGGCGGCTTTTTCTTGCTTTTTCTGTCGCTGTCTTTCGCAACGTCCTCCGCCTTATATGGGTCGGAGTCACTGATTACCTCACCGTCAAGGAGATTTATAATACGGGTCGAGTACCTCGCCGCAAGCTCCGGGTTGTGCGTAACCATGATTACGAGACGATCTTTAGCAATTTCCTCAAGAAGCTCCATAATCTGGAGGCTGGTTTCAGAGTCGAGCGCACCCGTCGGCTCATCCGCGAGCAAAATTTCCGGGTTGTTAACGAGCGAGCGTGCAATAGCGACTCGTTGCATCTGTCCACCGGACATCTGGTTCGGTTTTTTCTTCAACTGATCTCCAAGCCCGACTTTTTCAAGCACCTGTACAGCGCGGCGGCGACGCTCCGCTTTTGACACGCCGGAAAGCGTAAGCGCAAGCTCAACGTTTGAAAGCACCGTCTGGTGCGGTATTAGGTTATAGTTTTGGAAAACAAAACCTATTGATCGGTTGCGGTACGCGTCCCAGTCACCATCGCGGAACTGCCGCGTAGAAATTCCGTTAACCGACAAATCGCCACTTGTATATCTGTCTAGTCCTCCGATAATGTTCAAAAGCGTGGTCTTACCACAGCCGGATGGACCAAGCACGGATACGAATTCGTTTTTCCGGAATTCGATATTCACGCCACGCAACGCTTCCACATCGCCACTGACCATAGAATAGCTTTTGACGATGTCTGTTAATATAAGCAAGGCAAGCATCTCCTCTCATTCTTCTTGGTAATTATAGCTGAAATATATTAACGTTTTGCAACATTCTGACGAGGGAATGTGAACAATTTGTAAATAATTATCTGTTTGCCCATAATCGGCAAAAAAAGGAAGACTGCCCGCCTCCCTTTAGCTGATTTTGTTGCGGCAAAGAGGGTATGCCTAAGCATACCCTCTTTTATCACTACTTTCCGAAGTATCTCTTCAGCAGCCCCTCAAACGCCTTGCCGTGCCGCGCCTCATCGCGCGCCATTTCGTGTACAGTGTCGTGGATTGCGTCGAGATTTGCCGCCTTTGCACGTTTTGCAAGGTCAAACTTTCCCGCCGTCGCACCGTTTTCGGCCTCGACCCGCATTTCAAGATTTATCTTTGTGCTGTCAGTAATTACGTCACCGAGAAGCTCCGCAAACTTGGCGGCGTGTTCCGCCTCCTCCCACGCGGCCTTCTCCCAGTATAACCCGATTTCCGGATATCCCTCACGGTGCGCCACACGCGCCATTGCTAAGTACATCCCTACTTCTGTGCACTCACCACTGAAATTGGCACGGAGATCCTCCATTATATCCTCGCTCGAGCCCTGTGCCACACCGACAACGTGCTCCGCCGCCCATGACGCTGCTCCTCCCATCTCCGAGAACTTTGACTCGGGAGCCTTGCACTGCGGGCATTTTTCTGGCGCTACATCGCCCTCATGTACATATCCGCAAACTGCGCAAACAAACTTTTTCATAACCTTTCATCCTTTCATTGCTTTATTCTATGGGAATGTATACCCAACAAATATAGATTTTCTTAAGTGGTAACGATTATCATTACTGATATTCCAATAATATCACAACTTCCCACATTTGTAAAGCCTTTTTTCAAAATATTTCCCATATTCATTGACATCCCCAAACGGTTGTTATACGATAGATACATAAGTTTTTTCGTTGATTGGAGCGTATTTATGCGTAATGGATTTATAAAAGTTGCCGCCATAACCCCCGAAATCCGCGTGTGTGACACCTCGTACAACACAGCGCAAATTGTTTCGTTGATTGACAAGGCCTATGCCGAAGGTATAAAGCTCGCTGTTTTTCCCGAACTATGTATAACCGGCGCTACCTGCGCGGATATTTTCCACAACAGGCTGCTGCTCTCCTCCGCCGAGAACTCATTAAAAACCATTATTTCCGCAACAAGTGGCAAAAATTGCGTCGTTGTCGTGGGGATTCCCGTTTCTCGGCTATCCATGGTTTATAGTTGCGCGGCGGTAATCCTCGACGGCGAGTTGCTTGCCGTCGTTCCTTCGGAATATTTCGGCGAGAACGTCATTTTAGATATCTGCGGCAAAAATGTCCTGTTCGGTTCGAAAATCCTCTTAAAATGCGCAGCACTTCCCGAATTTTCTTTTGCCGTCGAAATCGGCGAGGATTCGAAATCCTCTGTTCCGCTCTCCGCCTATGCCGCAAATGCGGGCGCTACAATCATCGCAGGACTGTACTCCTTCCCAAAAACCGTTAACTCCGCCGAACTGTTTTCCGCACAGATAATCGCGCAATCCTCGCGGCTTCTCTGCGGGTATATCTGTGCGCTCGCGGGCGAAGGCGAGAGCACCTCTGGTGCAGTCTATTCCGCCGACAGTTTGATTGCCGAGAGCGGGCACATCCAAGCTAAGGCTGAACCTTTCTCCACCGGACTTACCCCCGGTGATATCGACGTGTTTTATCTCTTCGACCGCAGAACCAAATGCGGATTTGATGTAAATGAGGACGGATTCGAGACGATTTCGTTCTCGCTTCCTCTTGAAAAAAACAATCTGACGAAAGAATTTCCGTGTCTGCCGTTTGTTCCCTCTTGTGAGGTTAAGCGCGCCGGAAGATGCGCCGACATCCTTTCAATTCAGGCACATGCCTTGAAAAAGCGAATCGCCCACGCTGGAGCCAAATGCGCTGTTATCGGCGTAAGTGGAGGCTTGGATTCGACGCTTGCTTTGCTCGCCGCTGTGAAAGCATTTGACCTCTTAGGCAGACCTCGCACCGGCGTTGTCGCGGTTACAATGCCCTGCTTCGGCACAACCGCCCGCACAAAGTCAAACGCGTTGCGGCTCGCTGAAATTCTCGGCGCGGAGACGCGTGAAATTGATATCACTGCCGCAGTGACACAGCATCTTGCCGACATCGGGCACGATATTACTGACACAAATGTGACCTACGAAAATGCTCAGGCGCGCGAACGCACTCAGGTTTTGATGGATATTGCAAACGATCTCGGCGGGCTTGTCGTCGGAACCGGCGATTTAAGCGAGCTGGCGCTCGGCTGGGCTACCTACGGCGGTGACCAAATAAGCATGTACTCGGTAAATGCCGGAATCCCGAAAACCCTGATTCGCCACATTGTCGAGTATGCAGCCGTAAGTTTTGACGGTGGCAAAGCACACGATGTCCTTTGCGACATCCTAACAACTCCCGTAAGCCCCGAGCTATTGCCGCCCGAAAACGGCGACATCTCCCAACGGACCGAGGAGCTTGTCGGGCCGTATGAGTTGCATGATTTTTTCCTATATTATGGAATTCACGCCGGATTTTCGCCTAAAAAACTCTTGTATGTCGCAACCTCGACCTTTTCAGGCAAGTTTGACAGCACTACGATTCTTTCGTGGCTGCAGGTGTTCTACCGCCGGTTTTTCAGCCAACACTTCAAGCGTTCCTGTTCGCCGGATGGCCCAAAAATCGGCTCTGTGTCGCTGTCACCCAAGGATTTCGCCATGCCCGGCGATGCTCGTGCCGACCTCTGGCTTGCGGAGCTTGATAGTATTGGCTAAAATAACTATTTTTCGCAACAAAAAAGGAGCAATTGCTCCTTTTTTGTTTCTCCAAACTCAAATTTATCTGTCGCGCTCAATCAAAAGCTTTATCGCCTCAACGCCGCAGCGAATGCTGTACTCATTCGAGTGGTGGTCAGGCTCGGTAAACCCTGCCGCTTTTCGTTCCTGGTTCCAAATAATGTTGAAAACAGCACCCGCCCGCGCGCCAAGCGCCGCGGCAACAGTAAACACCGTTGCCGCCTCCATCTCGCTCGCCAGAACACCAAGCCGCTTCCACGATTCCCACTTCGAAAACAACTCATACGATACAGGCGAAAGCTCAGGTGAGTGCTGACCATAGAACGAGTCCTTGCACTGGACAACACCGCAGTGGTTAGGTATCCCCATATTCTCCGCTGCAGTTTTTAACGCGAGAGTTACGTCAAAATTCGCCGTAGCCGGATACTCAATCGGTGCGTAATGCAGTGCTGTTCCCTCCTGCCGCACTGCCGACATCGCAATTACAAGGTCGCCGCTTTCTACCTTCATGTTTATGCCGCCCGCGGTTCCCACGCGGATAAAGGTTCGCACACCCAAGGAAAAAAGCTCCTCTACAGCGATAGCTGCAGATGGTCCTCCGATTCCCGTCGAGCAAACGCTGACCTTTTCGCCAAGCAAAATTCCGGTATATGTCGTGTATTCGCGGTTCTGTGTAACTTTTTCCGGGTTATCCAACAAATTTGCAATCTCTGCCACACGACCGGGGTCGCCCGGGATAAGGCAATACTTCCCCACCGAACCCTCCGGGCAGGCGATGTGATAATTGTTAATTGACACTATAATTTCCACCTTTGTTACTTTTTCGTCATTTATTTGTAACTTTTTTCGCTTTTACTAAATAAGTTAAGCACCTATTATAATGCGTATATCTGTATTCCTCGAAAGGAGAGTTGTTCCACTATTGGAACAGACAATTCTATGAACAAACTTTTGAAAATATTTGCGCTGCTGCTCTGCGGCATGGTAATCGGCGGAGCGTTCGTCGGACTTACCGACATCGAAGACGCTTTCGGCAGTGATTTCTCCAGCGAAAGCTCCCCGCTTGACGAGGGCTCGCTATTGAACTGCTCGTACAGGATTCTGGGTCTGCTAAAAACGAGAGACTATACCGGACTTTCTGAGTGGGTTCACAAGGAAAAAGGACTGCTTTTCGCCCCGTACTCAACCATCTCCCCCGGAGAAAACCAGGTATTCTTGCCCGCCATCGTCAAAAACTTCGGAAATGACAATACCATTTATATCTGGGGCATAACCGACGGAGTAGGTAAGCCGATTAAAATGACCGGTGGCGAGTATTTCAACCGCTTCGTTTACGACGCCGACTTTCTGAATGCTTTGAACATCGGCATAAACACGATAAACCGCTACGGCAACGCACTTGAAAATGTCGCAGAAATCTACACTTCCGCGCAGTTTGTCGAGTTTCATTTCTCAGGCAGTGAGGAACTCGAGGGCATGGATTGGAAAAGCCTGAAACTCGTATTTGAAAAGAGCGGTGGCAAATTTTATCTAACCGCAATAATCCACAGCGAGTGGACTGTTTAAATAAATGCACCGCGCCGAAAGGCGCGGCGCAAAACGTTGAATAACAAGTTTCCTACGGTAAATTAGTAGTTAGTATTTTTAATTTCAAAGTATGCCTTCGGGTGCGAGCAAACGGGACATTTTTCCGGCGCGTACTCCCCCTCCATAATGTACCCACAGTTGCGACAAACCCAGTACTGCTTTTCGCCGCGTTTAAATACGATGTCGTTTTCAAGGTTTGCGAGCAGTTTTAGGTAACGCGCCTCGTGCGTAGCCTCAATTCCCGCAACCTTTTCGAACAGAAACGCAATGTCGCTAAAACCTTCTTCACTCGCTTCCTCCGCAAATCCCTTGTACATCGTAGTCCACTCGTAGTTTTCACCCTCGGCGGCGGCCTTCAGGTTTTCGGCAGTATTGCCGATTCCGTCTAGGAGCTTGAACCACATCTTGGCGTGTTCTTTTTCGTTATCCGCCGTCTCAGCGAAAATTGCGGAAATCTGCTCATACCCCTCTTTTTTTGCAGCGCTGGAATAATACGAATACTTGTTCCTTGCCTCAGATTCGCCGGAAAAAGCCGCCTGTAAATTTTTCTCTGTTTTTGTTCCTTTCAACTCAGGCATGTTTAAGCCCCTTTCAAACAATTTTTTCACGTTATTTCAAGCTATACATTGCTTGCAATCCTAATAACCATTCTTTGATTTTAGTATACTCCTGGCTTTTGCTCTTGTCAATATCTGTCGGCTTACCGAAGTAAAATATATGCGCTCCTGCTATGTATAACCTGCCATCTCAAAAGAAAAACGTAACACTCCGATTTTGGAATGTTACGTTTTTTCACTCCCGTATGCAACTTTGTCAGGCTTTACGGTTTTGCTGTCGGGGTTGCGCTCGTCCCTGCCGGAGGTGTGGGTGAAATTGAGGGAGCGGGTGAAGCCGAGGGCTCTGGCGAGATCCTCGGTGTTTCTGAAGTTTTTGGAACTTCCGAGGGCTTCAGGCTTGGTGCCGGCGCGAGTGATGGTTCGACCGATGGTCTTGGTGTCGGCGACACAATTGCTGGCGATGGCGAGGGCGACACCTTGACCACAGGCTTGTTACAGCCCGCAAAAAGCGCTGCCATCATCAGCGCACCCAATAGCACAGATGTGATTTTTTTCATTGCAAATGTTCCTTCCTATTTAATGCCCGCATATTACCGGTTTACGGTGACGGTTCACATGGCGATTGAACATTTTATAGTATTGCCCCAACATGAAAAATTAAACCACAAAAAATAAAAAAATCAGCTGCGAGTTTGCAACTGATTTTTGTTATGATATTTTGAAAATTTGCAAAAACATATCAGTTATCAGCGCTTTTTGCGGTTTTGTTTTCTGCCGAAGTTTTCCTTTTATCGCCGGATTTTCCTGATTTTTTTTCAGCGGTTTGCGTCGCAGTTCTCGCTCCAGCAGGTCGCGGCTTGACAAGACAGTTTTTTCCGAATCCGACTAAATCCATGCGTCCTGTCTCACGAAGCGCTTGCAACACAAGCGCGTGGTTTTTCGGATTTTTCCATTGCAGCAATGCGCGCTGCATCGACTTTTCACGCGGCGATTTTGCGACAAAAACCGGCTCCATCGTGCGCGGGTCAATACCCGTGTGGTACATCGCGGCCGCGAGCGTGCCCGGCGTCGGATAGAAGTCCTGCACCTGCTCCGGCTGATGCCCCGTCGAGTGCAAATACTCGGCAAGCTTTACAGCGTCGAAAAGGGTTGAACCGGGGTGGGACGAAATCAAATACGGCACGAGGAACTGCTTTTTGCTGTATTTTTCGTTTAAGCGCTTATATTTTTCCTCAAAACGTCTATAAACTCCGAAATGCGGCTTTGCCATATAGTCGAGCACATCGGAACAGATATGCTCCGGCGCAACCTTCAATTGTCCGCTGATGTGGTGCTTGACAAGCTCTGCGAAAAATTCGCCGTTTTTGTCCTTCATCAAGTAGTCATAGCGAATCCCCGAGCGGATGAATACCTTTTTCACACCCGGAATCGCCCGCAGTTTTCGCAGCAACGCAAGATAATCCGAGTGATCCGCGTCAAGGCTCGGACACGGTGTCGGCGACAGACAGCGCCTGTCCTTGCAAAGCCCGTTTTTGAGCTGCTGCTTGCAGGATGAGTGTCGAAAATTCGCCGTCGGGCCGCCGACATCGTGGATATACCCCTTGAAATCCGGCAACTTTGTCAGCATTTCCGCCTCGCGCAAAATCGACTCGTGGCTGCGAACCGAAACAGCGCGCCCCTGATGGAAAGCGAGCGAGCAGAAGTTGCAAAACCCGAAGCAACCGCGGTTGTGCGTAATCGAGAACTTGACCTCCTCTATGCTCTTAACCCCACCCATTTTTTCGTACATCGGGTGCGGCTCGCGCATGTACGGAAGCTCAGCAACGCGGTCAAACTCGGCGGTATCAATCGGAATCGACGGCGGATTTTGCACAAGCAGCTTCTCGCCATGGCGTTGCAAAACAGCGAGCCCACGAACCGCATCCTGCTCGTCATACTGGATTTTCACGGATTTTGCCTCAGCAGCACCATCGCGCAAAACCTCCTCATACGAGGGACAATAGACGGATTTGTATGCCGACTGCTCGTTTTTTTCAACTAGGACGCAAGTACCGCGTACATTTCGGATTGAGCCTACGCTTTCGCCCGCTCTTAACCGTCGCGCAATTTCGCGCATGGAGCGCTCACCCATACCATAGCTCAAAATATCTGCGCCGCTCGACACAATAACCGACGGCAAAACCTTATCCGCCCAGTAGTCGTAGTGAGCAAATCGGCGAAGCGAAGCCTCAAGCCCACCGATTACAATAGGAATATCTCCGAATGCCTCACGCACAAGGCTGCAATATACATCAACCGCCCTGTCCGGACGAAGCCCAGCCTTCATACCTGGAGAGTAGTAGTCCTCGCTGCGGCGGCGCTTTGCGGCAGTGTAGGCGCAAACCATTGAGTCCACGTTTCCACCGGAAATCAAAACACCATAGCGCGGCTTCCCCATCGCCGAAAAATCCTTGCACGATTTGAAATACGGTTGCGCGAGTATAGCAACCCTGTATCCGTCCGCCTCTAGAAGCCTTCCGATAATTGCCGAACCAAAAGACGGGTGATCGACATACGCGTCACCCGTAACAACTAGAAAATCGTAATAGTACCAGCCCCGCTCAAGTATATCCTCGCGGCTGACAGGGAGGAATTCGTTCTGCTTCATGGTTGCCTTTCCGTCGGTTCGCCCGCTAAATTTCCTTTTTCATTGTGTATTGCTCGCCCTGGTAGGCGTCCTCTTTTTTCGTCACAACAAAGTCGTTTTCCAGGTAAAAACGAAGCGCGCGCTTGTTTGTGGCAGATACATGGAGACGTAGCTTTGTGCGTCCACGTGCGCGATAATAGCTCACGGCCTCGCCCAAAAGCTGCGGCGCAAGGCCGTAACCTCGAAATTCATCGTTCAGCATTACCAGAGAGATATGACCGCAACCGTCCTCTTCATAGTTCGCCGTGTCGAGCAAAAGCGTACCCGCTATGGTTTCATTAAGCATAGCAAACCGAACGGCGTTTTTTTCTACTCGAAGCATTCGCTTGATTTCGCTCTCAGCTGAATCGTCGCTGAAGCCGGCATCCGAACCATGAACCGCAATCCACGAGTTTTTCCACGACTCAATAGCCCGCTGAACATCTGCTTTCCCATCGACAGACCGAAACCAAAGTTCGGCCTTACCTTCAAAGCCCTCGGGCAATCGCGCACGGTGTTTGCGAACCCCTTCAATATGAGTTATATCATTTATGTAAACCGGCACAAACTTACCGTTTTCATATTCAACAAGGCTTACAGAAGCATTTCCAACCTCTTTCATATTGCGGTATTCACATATGTCTCCATACAAAATAAAGGCGAGCATCGCTCCGATAGCCGTAGCGTGTGAAACGACACAAACTGACTTGCCTTCGTGCCTTTCCAAAATACCCATGAGCGCAGAACTGACTCTTTCGTACAAATCAAGCAGGCTTTCACCTTCGGGAGGATGGCTGTCAATTTCTCTCCCAAAGCCGTAAGCTGCCAAGGGATTCAGGCGCATGCACTCGCTCCACGGCATGTCCTCCCAGTTGCCCATGCTGCGTTCACGCAAAGTATCGGTTTGTTTTATGTCAATATTACAGGCGTATGATACTGCACCGGCCGTGAGAACTGTACGGCGCACATCACTGGAATAAAGAACATCGATTATTTCCGACTCCATCCGCCCTGCCAAACGCTTTACCTGTTCAATACCCGCCTTCGTCAGGCGGCTGTCATACCAGCCATGGGCCCGTCTGTATAAGTTTCCTTCTGCTTCCGCATGACGTATTATGTAAAGCTTCGTCTTTACCACGGTATGATCCCTCCGGTAAGCTCCGCAACATTATTGATACCCTGTTCTGCGCAAATATTTATAAGCTCATCGCGTATTTTGACAGGCGCGTACGGGTCAGCAAAGCAGGCCGTTCCAACCGCTACGGCGCTCGCCCCGGCAAGCATCATCTCTGCCGCGTCCGCGCCGCAAGCAACGCCTCCCATCCCCAGAACCGGCAACTTTACGGCGAACGCCACCTGCCAAATCATTCGTAATGCAACAGGAAATACAGCAGGCCCAGAAAGCCCTCCTACATTGTTTCGTAATATCGGCTTCCTTGTTTTTATGTCAACTCTCATTCCAAGAAGCGTGTTAATCAATGAAATTCCGTCCGCACCAGCTGACTCCACCGCCCGCGCAATTTCGCATATGTCCGTCACGTTTGGTGATAGTTTGACTATGACCGGAACTGTCGCCGCTGATTTCGCGGCACGCGTTGCGTCTGCGGCGGATTTCGGGTTCGTCCCAAAAGCCATACCACCTGCCTTTACATTCGGGCAGGAGATATTTACCTCTATTAAATCCACACCTGCAGCCGAGGATTTTTCGGCAAGTTCACTGTATTCGTCAAAAGTGTTTCCCGAAATATTCGCAATTATTTTTGTATCAAAATTTTTTAAATACGGCATTTCGCGTTCGCAAAATGCATCAATTCCCGGATTTTGCAGACCAACGCTGTTCAGTATCCCTGACGGGGTCTCAGCAATCCTGGGCGGAGGATTCCCCTCTCTTTTCGTAACGGTTAGCCCCTTGACACAAATTCCGCCAAGTTCAGAAAGGTCGTAAAATTCGCCGTATTCGTGTCCGAATCCAAAGGTTCCCGACGCGACAACAATCGGGTTTTTCAGCTCAACTCCCGCGAGATTTACCCTCATATCAACGCTCATTCCCACTCTACCTCCTCAGCGTCAAATACTGGCCCGTCCTTACAAACGTGGCCATAGCGCCACTCGCCGCCGTCGTTCACGCGCAGTTTGCACGCACAAACAAGGCACGCGCCGATTCCGCAGCCCATCCGCTCCTCGAGCGAAACCTGGAGCGGAACGCCTGCTTCCTTGCAAACCGTTGTCACAGCCTTGAGCATCGGAGTCGGCCCGCAGGCAAGCACCCTATCAAATTTTTCAATATTGAGACGTTTGCGCAAAACTGCATCGACCCTACCGTGAAATCCAAACGTGCCGTCATCAGTCGCAACCTGGACAGTTTTACAGGCGGCATTGAAATCATCGACGAGCATAACCGCCGACTGCGACCTGTATCCCAAAATTGCATGTGCTTCGCCAGCCGCCTTTGCCGCCATAAGAAGCGGCGGAGTTCCTATTCCCCCACCGACAACCAATATTTTATCAGAGGTTTCAAATCCGCGCCCGATTGGTCCAAGAATATCCAAAGTGTCGAATTTCTTCCGATTTACGAGCCATTCCGTACCCGCGCCGCGCCGGTCAACTATCAGTCTGAGCGTATCCCCATCAGTATCGCAGACACTTATCGGGCGGCGAAGTGTAAAGCCTTCGCACTTTACGTGTACAAACTGACCCGGAAGTGCATTTGCAATTTCCGGTGCCAATATCCGCATATCACAGCACGTTTCTGTCAGCATTACGCTGCTGAGAAGCGTTCCCTCGCAAACTTTCATCCTCTACCCCTAACGTTTTTCCTGTAAATCTCGCCACCTTTACGCCACCGTTATGTGGTTTTGCAGTTCCCTACGCATTTTTGTCGCCGCGTCATATGCCGCTTCTGCGAAATTTAGACCATCGCCGTCAGTTTTCTCCCACGCGCACATAATTCCGCGCGAAGAATTCACTATTGCACCATGTCCGTTTTTGTCGAAAGCATACTCCACGTCCGCCGCAGTCCCCCCTTGAG
>JGI994J12354_10001896_pt1 | contig 20948 bp, 17 predicted proteins | sample IntmicLarv3ML3BL_FD_12354 | JGI IMG/M metagenome (IMG submission 12354) | reverse complement strand
GATGTCATTGAGATGATGATGGCGGGTGCCTCTGTCGTGCAGATTGGCAGTGTTATGTTCAACGACCCGATGGCTCCTGTGCGGATTGTCGCAGAGGTAGAACAGTGGATGAGCGAGAATGGGGTTGAGGATATTAACGAGATTGTGGGTTGCGTACAACCAAACTAAATTTATATAGTCAATTATAATTGAGAGAAAAGATTATGAAAAAGTTTTTGAGCGCTTTGGTTGTTGTCACGATGGTGTTCGCCTGCTTTTCCAGGTTTAGTGCTTTGGCGGGGGACGAGGATTTTTACATTATAGGAACCATGCTTTATAAATACAATGGCGCGGATACGCATGTTGTTATTCCGGACGGGGTTACCGAAATTGGCGGAAACGCATTTTGGTATAAGCATTTAATAGTTTCAATAACTATACCTGACAGTGTTACGAAAATTGCTGTCGGCGCTTTTTCGCAGAGCGAGTCGCTTGAAGAATTAATCGTGACTTCGGGGAATTTGACTTTTTCTTCTGAAGACGGGGTTTTATATAATAAAGATAAAACAAAACTCGTTCGATTTCCTGTCAAAAAGCCCTGCGACGAGTTTTGTGTTCTAGACGGTGTAGTTGAGATAGGTGAGGAGGCTTTTTACAAATGCCGGGATATTATTTCTGTAACACTTCCTGACGGATTGAAGTCGATTGAGAGAAAGGCATTTACTTATTGCTGGTTGCTTGTTTCAATAAGTCTGCCGGACAGTTTGGAAACACTTGACATGGATGCTTTTTTTGAGTGTGTATCGCTTGACAATGTGGTTATACCGGGAAAGGTTGAAGCTATTGGTTATTGTGCTTTTTTCGGCTGTACATCTCTTTCTTCTGTGACGATATCCGAGGGAGTAAAATGGATAGACTCTCGTGCTTTTAGAGGTTGCGAGTCGCTTACTAGTATATCTCTGCCAAATAGCGTTGAATGTATTGGCAGTAGTGCTTTTGATTCATGTGTTGCTTTGACTTCTGTTGAGATGTCAGACAAAGTACGTACCATTGATAGTTATGCGTTTACTTATTGTCCTTTGCTTTCTTATGTTGTTGTGCCTGGCAGTGTCGAGCATATTGGCTTAAATGCGTTTGATGCTTCTACGACGCTTGTTGTTGTTCCTGATAGTTATGCTCATAAGCAGGCGATTGCCAAGTCTTGGCTGTATGTTTTTGACATAAATTCGGATTTTGTTATTTACAACACAAAACTTGTTAGGTATGTTGGCAATGACACGAATGTTGTTGTGCCTGACGGAGTTACCGAAATTGATGAACTTGTTTTTTTCGAATATAAAAAACTTGAGTCTATTACTCTTCCTGATAGTATCAAAGTTATCGGCTATGGCGCGTTCGCGGAATGTGGGTCGCTTAAATCTGTGGTTATTCCTGATGGGGTGGAAAGAATCGGTGATTTTGCTTTTGCAATGTGCGATTCGCTTGAGTTTGTTACTTTTCCTGAAAGTGTTCGGTTTATCGGGGCACAGACTTTTGGAGAAACGAATGTTATTTTTATTGTAAAGGCGGGTGGCAATGCACAGCGGTGGGCAAACAGAAGTGGTCGGCGGTATGTGTTGGATTTCATTTCTTCTTTCGACAATGTTGTTGATGTGTACGAGCTTTTGAAGCTTATCACATACGAAGTTCCGTTAAGCGCGGCGCAGGTTACTGCTGCTGATGTCAGCGGTGATAGCAAAGTTAACTGTATTGATGCATTGGCGATTTTGAAATATGTTGTTAACAAATAGTTGGTGGTAAATTAAAATAAAAATGCAACAGAATGCTTAGGTTTTGACACTTGTATTATATAGACAATTTGTCAGTGAGGAAAAAGTTATGAAAAAGGTTTTAGGTATTTTGATTGCGGTGATGCTTATGGCGAGTTCTTTTGCGGGGTTCAGTGTGTCTGCGACAGAGGTGCTTCCCGGTGGGTTTGTGGTTGACGGGACTGTGCTTGTTTGGTATGAGGGTTCGGGCGGTGACATTGTTGTGCCGGACGGGATTACGGAGATTGGGGTCAGAGCTTTTGCCGACAATCAGACAATCATGTCTGTGGTTATTCCGCATGGAGTGTCGATTATAGAGGTTATGGCTTTTTCTAATTGTCAGAAGATGAAGTCTGTTATAATTCCAAGTAGTGTTGACGTTATTAGATATTCAGCTTTTAATGGTTGCTCTTCTCTTGTTTCCGTGGATATACCAAATGGTGTTGAGGTTATTGAAAATTGGGCTTTTGAAGATTGCGCATCTCTTACTTCTGTAACTATTTCCAAAAGCGTTACATCTATTGAATCGGGAGTTTTTATGGGATGCATATCGCTTAAGAAAATAGATGTCAGTTCTGATAATGAACAGTATTGCTCTGTTGACGGTATTGTGTTCAGCAAAGACAAAACGATATTGGTGCAGTATCCTGTGGGCATAACCGACAGCGAATATGACATACCTGATGGTGTTAAAGAAATTGGGGGCGGTGCATTTGGAAGCTGTCCTTCTTTGGTGAAAGTGGGTGTTCCTGACAGTGTGGAGAAAATTAGTTGGGTTGCTTTCTGGCACTGTTCTTCGTTGAGAACAATAAACATTCCTGACAGTGTAACTTATATAGAAATTTTTGCTTTTTTTGGCTGTAAAGAGCTTGAATTTTTATATATTCCGAGTAGTGTTGAGCAGATTAGTAATGGCGAGCATTTTGGATGGCTTGATGAAGAACATGTTTTCCACAAAGACACTGTTCTTATAGTTGACAAGGGCGGCTATGCTCAGGAATGGGCAATTAGCAATAGAAATCCATATGTTTTATCTTCTATCTTATCTTTCGACAATGTTGTTGATGTGTACGAGCTTTTGAAGCTTATCACATACGAAGTTCCGTTAAGTGAAGCGCAGATTACTGCTGCTGATGTCAGCGGTGATAGCAAAGTTAACTGTATTGATGCGTTGGCGATTTTGAAATATGTTGTTAACAAATAGTTTGCGGCTAATTAAAATAAAAATGCAACAGAATGCTTAGGTTTTGACACGTTGATTATATAATCAATTGTCAAAAAGGAAAAAGTTATGAAAAAGGTTTTAGGTATTCTAGTTGCCATAGTGATTATGGCGAGTTCTTTTGCGGGGTTCAGTGTGTCTGCGACAGAGGTGCTTTCCGGTGGGTTTGTGGTTGACGGGACTGTGCTTGTTTGGTATGAGGGTCCGGGCGGTGACATTGTTGTGCCGGACGGGATTACGGAGATAGAAGGATATGCTTTTTATGGAAGCGGTGCTACGTCTATAGTAATTGCTGATAGTGTGACTACTATTACCGATAGAGTTTTTGCGGGGTGTAGTTTTCTTAAATCAATAACATTCGGTGCCGGCATTGAAAGCATTGATTTTGATACGCTATTTTATGCCGGAGAAATAGAAGAAATAAACGTTAGTGCAGATAACAAGCAATATTCGTCTTTGGACGGCGTTTTGTTCGACAAAGAGAAAACAACGTTGGTCAGATATCCGGACGCAAAGTCCGATAGTGAATATACTATTCCTGATGGTATTGTCACAATTGGATACAGAGCTTTTTATAGTTGCGAGTTTATTACTTCTGTAAGCATGCCTGACAGTGTTAAGACTATTGGTGAAGATGCGTTCCCTTTTTGCTATTCGCTTGTTTCTATAAACATTCCTAACGGCGTTACGTCGGTTGGAGATAACGCTTTCTATCAGTGTTATTTACTTGAATCGATAAACATTCCAAGTGGTCTTACTGTTATTAATTCCGGCGCTTTTTCTGTGCTTACTTCAGTTAAGACGATGACTATACCTGACGGAGTTACTACCATTGAAGATCAGGCGTTTATTTGGTGTACATCACTTAAATCAATAAGCATTCCCGACAGTGTTGAAACAATCGAGCATCATGCGTTTTTGGGTTGTGAACTTCTTGCTTTTGTGTATATTCCTGACAGTGTTACATATATGGGAGATGCGTCTGATCCTGTTACAAAGTTTGTTCCGTTTGACTCTGCCACTACGCTTATCGTGAACGAGGGTAGTTATGCGCACGAGTGGGCAATAGAAAACGAGCACCCATATGTTTTATCTTCTATCTTATCTTTCGACGATGTTGTTGATGTGTACGAGCTTTTGAAGCTTATCACATACGAAGTTCCGTTAAGCGCGGCGCAGGTTACTGCTGCTGATGTCAGTGGTGATAGCAAAGTTAACTGTGTGGACGCTCTGACGATTTTGAAATATGTTATGAATAAATAGACGAACTAGCCAAGCGATTGTAATCCGAACCCCCTCTTTACATAGAGGGGGTTTTGTGATATACTTACATTATATTGGTAAGTCAAGGAGTAAAATGGTAATAGTATCAGTTGACCTTGGGCAAAAGCGTACGGGGATTGCCGCGTGCGACAGAGATGAAATACTTTGCAGTCCTGTATGTGTTGTGCATAGCGACGGTCATAAGGTCGTTCTGGATAGAGTGCTTGAAGTGTGCGATAAGAGGGGCGCAGAGGCTATCGTTGTCGGGATGCCGTGCAATATGGACGGCACAGAGAGCGAGCGCACCGTCGTGACGAACTCGTTTGTGCGGAAACTTAAAGGGCGGACTAAGCTTGCGGTTCATACTATTGACGAGCGATTGACGACCGTTGAGGCTGAAGAGCTTTGGGGCAAAGCGCGCGGCGGTAAGCCTAGAGATGATATTGATGCTTTGTCAGCGGTGATTATTTTAGAAGACTATTTGAATAACAAATAAACTATATATTTAATAAGAGGTAAAAATGGATAACTTTTACGAGCAAATTGTAAAGCAAAAACTTTCTCCGACGGCTCGGTCTGTGCGGCTTATCATTTTGATGCTTTGTCCTGTAATTGCGTTTTTGATGTTTTGGGGAGTAGCAAGTTGCCTTGCGTACAATCTTTCAGGGCTTATTATCGTGATCGGCTTGGGCGGGTTTGCCATTGGCTTCGGACTTTATCGAGTGTTCACAGGGTTTGAAACAGAGTACGAATATACGTTCACTAACGGCGAGCTTGACATCGACAAAATCGTGGCGAAGCGCAAACGAGAGAGAGTCGTGTCATTGAAACTTAGAGAGGCTGACATCAATTTTCGCGGAAAATCGCTTTTTTGCGGAAAATGGTACGATGGCAAAAACTCGGTAAAATTGCATTTTTCGGGAACAAAACTCGGCGAAATTACTCTGCACTTTGACCCCAACGAGCGCTTGAAGGAGTGCGTTAACCCGTATTTGAAGAATAAAATCTAAAAATTCGCTTGTCACCTGTCGTGACAGCGTTTGTCACGATTGGTGACAAAGACTGTCACAGCAACGGTTTGTGTATTTTCAACAGCATAAAATAAAATTTTTTATCAAAAACTATTGCATTTTACTAAAAAGTGTGGTATACTATGTTTACTAATTATTAATCCTACTTCACAAAAAAGAGGTATAAAATGAAAAAAACACTTTCCCTTTTAGTGGCAGCGGCCATAACAGTGTCTATGTTTTGCGGATTTGCATTTTCAAGTTCAGCAGCAATGACAGCACCGACACTCGGAGAAGACGGCAACGTTGTTGTCTGGAACTTAACCGGCGCTGCAGGCACTAACATCGAACGTACACAAGTTCAACCTGACGGTTCGGTACGTTTCAGAGATCCTGACGGCAGGGTTCACGGCAATGAAGTTATTCACCAAGGCAGAATTAACAGTGCTAATCCTGACATTACAAACGAAGCTTTGCCTGCAGGAAAATATTACCTTAAGCTTCTCTACAAAACTCAGAAGAGTGATGATGAAGCGGTAGCAAAAGGTTCTAACAGTGCTAATGAAACTACCGGCGGAAGAATTCGTTTGTTTAACGATGTTCATTTGGATTTCGGTACAGTAGACAAAGCAAAAGACGGTCAATGGCAGTCTGCAGTTGTTGAGTTTAACGTTACAGCAGGCGGCAGAGAAGATGTAGAAATGGTTTTCTGGAGCAACTGGATAGGTGCTTATTTCGATTTCTATATCAGCCAGTATGTTGTTATTTCATCTGATCCTACTGATTTGGTTTCTGAGTATGAGAATGAGCCTGCACAAAGCGCACCTAGAATAGAGGGCGGCGTAATGGAAAAACCTATAGTAGGTCAAAAAGGCGTTATCAAATTTTGGGATATAAGCCAAGGCGGTAACGAACTTAAAAAGAATACAAACAACTCTTTCTATTCAAACTTTGACAGAGAAACCGTTTGGGGTAAAGAGTTCTCACAGGCTGAGCGTGAAGGCAACATAATGGCTGTCGGTTCTAGGTATTACCTTAAGTTCCTCGTTCGTGTAGATTATCCTGATGATGCAACTAAAACATCACATGATTTTGACGGCGTTCCTCGCGCAGACACTTATGACGGCAACTTTGGAACAGTACGTGACTGGGGCGGCTCTATGCACGGCTTCGGCGGCGGCGACCAGGGCGGTTATGTAAAGACCTATGACAGAGCTGGCAACCAGATCCTTACTGAAGGCGCTGAAAGCGGCGTATGGCAGTCTATTGTTATTGAAATCGAGCATTATTATTACAATAATACTGTTGGTGAAATGGCATTCTGGAATGTATACAGAGGACAGGACATTCGTTTGTACTTTGGTCAGTATATGACAGTTTCGACTAATGATGCACCGCTTGCAATTGATTATACAGACGGCGCATACGAGATTCCTGTAAAGCAAACTCCGTCTGCAACTGCTTCACAGTGGTGGAATCTTAGCGAGCGTGCTATTAACGGCAACCGTTTCACTTTGGAAACCGGCGCGATAGGTTCTGACGCTACTAACGAAACATTCTGGAGCATCGAGCTCTCAAACGGTAACGATCCTTCAGGCGCAAGAACTGCTGATGATTTGATTTTGAACGAAACATATTATCTTAAGTTCCTTGTAAAAGTAACAGGCAAAGATGATCCGGCGAAGACACCGAATACGTATTTGAACGATTTCGCAGAAGTGGTTGGTCGTGACATTGATCCTGAAACAGATGAGCCGGACGGCGCGTATGGTTTGATTCGTGATGTCAGCGGCAACACACATCGTTTTGGACAGGGCATCAACGAAGACGAGTGGATTTCAGTTGTTCTTCCGTTTGAGTATTCCGGTCTTGCCGGCGACGCTGCTAACGGCGAAATGGCTCTCTTTAATGTATATACCGGCGGAAGCACCAAAGTGTACTATGGTGGTATCTTAGAGCTTTCGGACGATGCAACACCGCTTGAAATTCCTGCTGAGTGGATAGATGATGTAGATCCTCCAGAGGCTGAAGTACAAGATGTTATTGATGCGATTGATGCTCTTCCAGAGGCGGGTGATGTTGTGATAGGCGACAGAACTGCTATCTATGCTGCTTATGATATGTACAACACACTCTCAGAAGAGAACAAAGCACTTGTTACTAACTATCAGAAGCTTGAGGATGCGAAAAGAGCAGTTGATTTGCTTAAAAACCCGGGCGATCTTAATGATGATAATAAGATTTTAGCTAATGATGCGGTTCTTCTGCTTCAAGAGTTGTATGGAGCAACAAAGCCTGCTTATATCAATAGAGTTAATGCTGATATCAATGGCGACGGCAAAATCTTGGCTAATGATGCTGTTCTTCTTCTCCAATATCTGTACGGACCAGTTGATCAAAGACCTTTCTAAGTTAAGATATTAGAATTTCAATAAAAAGGTTCCCGCAATAGCGGGAACCTTTTTTTGATGTGTTATACGCTTTGTTATTAATATTTAACAAAGAAATATAAAAAAACTTGTAAAAAACTATTGCAATTTGCACAAAAGTGTGCTATAATAGAGTGGTAATACTATATTCTGCCGGAGGGTGGAATAATTTAATATTTTTTAGGAGAAAAAACATGCTAAAAAAAGTTTTATCAATGGTAATTGCGAGCGCAATCGCGGCGACTTGTTTCGCGTCTTTAAGCGCCGTGCTCGCAGACGAACCGTTTGACCCAAACTTCGGCACGAAAGCTTTGGCTGCGTACGATTTTGAGAATAACGGAACAGGCGTGTATGCCGACAAGGCGGGCAGCAATAATGCCACCACCGGCGACTTTCTCGGCTTTGGTACAGCCGCTATTGTTGACGCCAAACATGGTAAGGGCTATAAATCTGCGAACCACAGGTCGCTGATTAACGGTTCTGCTCTTCGTGGTGTTACCGATGTAACCGTCATGATGTATGCCAAAATCGACTATCGTAATACCGGTTGGACGGCACTTATGACAATCGGTTCAGGGCAAAACAACAACATGTACAACTGGTCTTTTGCGGATCAGAGAGAAGGCGAAACGAATAGTCTTTCTACAGGAAATGCCAAAGGACTTCGTTTCGAGCTTAATGCCAACGGCGTTGGCGCGCAAACAATGAACAACAGATATGGCAATGCTCATGGTGCCTCAGGAAACAGTGCTCTTGTTGGGGACAACAAGTATCACCTTATTACAATGACACAAGAAGGCAACACGCTTAACATGTACGTTGACGGCACAAGGGTTGGTTATAGGACAGTGGGCGCGAATCAAAAAATCGGAAATCTTTTCAAAACTGAAGCAGATGATGTTATGATTTCGCTTTTCCATTCTTACGGACACAATGACTCGCCTGTAGGCGGTATTATTGACGATTTCCGTATTTACAACCGTGCGTTGTCCTCTACAGAGGTCACGACAACAAGTTGGAATGCATATAATGGAACAGGTGACCTTTCTGCGGTTCCGACCAATGGACTTCTTTATAACTTTAGCTATGACGCAGATACAATTGTAGACGGCAAAGTTAAAAACCTTGTTACAGGCGAAGCAGAGCAAGAAATCAATAAATACAAAGTCAAAGAGGTTGCGGGCGCAACAGGCGACGGTGCTCTTTATTGGGACACAAAAACCGGTAACGAGCGTGAAATGGTTGGTGCTAACTTTGACTATCCGACAATGAAAACCGCGGGAGAGGTGACTTTCTCGACATATTTCAAGACAGACAGTCCCGCAATGCGCGGTGACCGTTCTCGACAGTTCTTGTTCGAAGTTTCACCGCTTGAAACAATAATCGGTCATAATAATGATCTTTTGGGTCGCCGCAACTATGCTTTGGCGGTAATTTTCGACAACAGACTTAAATTTGAGGTAAAAGCAAATAATGCCGGAAGTGATATTTGGACCAATGGTATAGAGTTTAGCGAAGGTTATCACCTTCTGACTGTTACGCAAAAAAACAACGGCGAAACCAATATATATGTTGACGGTGCCCTTGTTCAGTCGGGTACAATGGCCAACACAATTTTCGGGTTTGAGCAATCTGCCATAGATGCAGGCGTTAAAGTTAACCTTGGTTCTAACTCTATTTGGGGCGGTGAGCGTTACAACGAAGAGGGTCTTGGCGGTACTTTGGATGCATTCCGTGCATATAAAAACGTTTTGACTCTTGACGAGATTAAAGCTCTTTCAAATCATTACAGCAACAGCGGCGCAGTTGGCGGTCAACGTTTTGGTTTTGACCGTGCGGCAGAGCCGACGGGTGCAGATGTTCTTGCCACAGTTAATATTTCAAATGTTGGGGTTGTAGCCGACACAGGCTCGTATGCAGAGCGTGCTGTTCAGCATGCTAACGGAACAATCACATCAAAAGTGAATAACAGCTTTATTTGGAACTTTAACCTTACAAACCAGCAGGCGTTGATTGATGCGCAGGCCGGCGGGGCAAAGCTTTACGCGAAAATTCTTTACATGACGGCCGGTTCGGCAGTTGCTGACGATTATGCGGCGCTTACAGGGGCTTTCCGTGACAACGGCGGTATTCCTAACCCAAACGGTCTTGATATTCCTCAACTTGGGCACTTCCCCAACATTACAAGCGATGGTTTTTGGAAAACGGCGGTAATTGAAATTAATGTTACTTCTGCAACTGCAAATGAATTCATTAACTTTTGGAACAATTGTTGGAAAACAAGACTTACAATTGGCGGTTGGCTTGTTATAAGCACAAACACAGACCCGCTTACCGTTCCGCCAGAATACAAAAATGTTCCTAACTTCACGAAACCGGCAGTGAGCTCGGCAAACTTTACGGTTTGGTCGACTTTCGGTGATTATGACGGTGTACGCCGTGACGACGTTCTTACTCAGGGAGTATACCCGGACGGTTCAGTTTCTTATAAAAACTTTGACAATGAAATTACTTGGAATGGTTATGCAGACCGCGGTCAATTTCAGCGTCATGAAGATTTCCCGCGCGGAAACATTCGTTTCAAAACGGGCGAAACATATTATCTTAAGACTTTTGTAAAGGGTAATTACCTTAGTGACCCGACGCGCAGACCGAATGTGAACAGAGATTTCCAGCCATACGAGAATAATCTTTTCGTTGTTCGCGAGCCGTATGAGAAAGTTCATTTAGGTGTTGGTTCTGCAGACCCGAAATTTGAGGGTGTGTGGCAGTCGGTCGTCGTTCCTTACACTATGACGGATGCACATCTTAACTGGGAGGGTGCGTATTACAACTCTTGTTTCGGTGATACTTATTTTGCACAGATTGCGCCTTTCATTGTAATTTCTTCTGATGACAAGCCGCTTCAGTTCCCTACCACTTTCACTGCTCCGGAGTATACTGTTGCAAATAGAATCGGAGTTTTGGAAACTTCTCCGGAAGCTGTAACTCCATCATTGGTCACGAATTTCCGTAATCAATATAATGCTCTTAGTGAAGAGGGCAAAGCAAACATTGCATACTCATATGAGCGTCTTTTGGCAGCAGAGCTTGCTGTAGAAGCACAGGCAGTTAAGACAGGTATTACCAATGGTCTTGGCGGCCCCGGCTCGAAGAAAGTTAAACTTCAGGCAGAGTATTCGTATAACAACAGCGGCGGTTTTGTAACAAACGATGCTGACAGAGATAACGACGGAACAGGTTCTATCGGTGGTGTTGGAACTGACGGAACATGGCTTTCCTATGACAGAGTTGATTTCAAAGATGGTGTAGAGAAGGTTAGTGTTCGTTACTCTTGCGGTGTTGTAGGATATGAAAGCGGAAGCTATGTTGAGTTCCGTGTCGGTTCACGTGATGCTGAACCATTTGCGACTGTTGGAATTCCTTTTGCAGACTGGTCTGACTTCGTAGAGGTTTCGGCAGACGTAACAGATGCGGGTATCACCGGCATGCAGACGGTTTTCGTAACTCTTAAAAAACCTACAGACAATCCTCCTGAGTTCATCGGCGACTTTAACTGGTTCGGCATAACATATACTGACCCGAAAGCAGAGCTTAAAGAAATCGTAGCGGCAGACGAAGACATTATTGAAGAACTTCGCGCAGCTTATGATGCATTGTCGCCAGAGGCGAAAGCACTTATAACAAATCTCGAATGGCTTGAAGAAGCAGAGTCGAAAATTGATCAGGCTATTGCGAATGAAGTTATCGATATGATCGCTGAATTCGGTGAGGTTGATGATGCTGATGTTGTTACTATTGCTGACGACTTTAGTCTTGAAAGCAAAGAGGCTGTTGAAGCCGCACGTGCCGCTTACGAAGCTTTGACTCCTGTACAGCAGGCACTTGTTGACAACTATGCTGTTCTTGAAGCCGCAGAAGAGAAGATTGACGAGTTAACTGCTGATGTAGTTGAAGCTATGATTGCAGAGTTCGGCACTATGGATGATGCAAACGTTGTTACTCTTGTTGACGGCTTTGGTATGGAAAACGCTGATGCTGTTTTGGCAGCGCGTGCTGCGTACGATGATTTGACTCCTGCACAGCAAGCATTTGTTGACAATCTTCCTGTTCTTGAAGCTGCTGAAGCTGCAATCAAAGATGATATCATTGCTCAGGTTGAAGCGGCGATTGACGCTATTCCTGAAAACCTTGTGTACGGCGGTGATGCAGAGATTAAAGCCGCTCGTGAACTCTTTGACGCTCTTAGCGACGACTGGAAAGCTGAAGTTTCGAACGCCGCCGATCTTACTGCTGCTGAAACTGCTTATCAGGCTCTTATTGATGCTATGATTGAAGAAGTTGAGGATGCAATCGATGATCTTCCTGCAGTTGGTGATATCACTTTGGATGACAAAGAGGAAATCGAGGCTGCACGTAAGCTTTATGAAGACTTGCCGGACGAGCTTAAAGAGGATGTCACTAATCTTGATGTTCTTGAGGCTGCTGAAGATGCGTTGAAGGCGCTTAAGATGCTTGGCGATCTTAATGATGATAAGAAGGTTTTAGCTAATGATGCGGTTCTTATGCTTCAAGAGTTGTATGGAGCGACAAAGCCTGCTTATATCAATAGAGTTAATGCTGATATTAACGGCGATGGCAAAGTCTTAGCTAATGATGCTGTTCTTCTTCTCCAATATCTGTATGGACCAGTTGATCAAAGACCTTTCTAAGTTAAGAAATTTAAGTTACAAACAAAAAGCTCCCGCATTGCGGGAGCTTTTTGTTTGTAGTTTTTGAGTGTTATTAATTTTTCGCTAAGTTCTTAAGCGCTGCTTTAATGAGTTCTTCCGGCGTTTCGCCGCTTGCGGTTGCTATGGCGGCGGCGGCATCAGAGCGAGTGTATCCCAGTGCCGCTAGGGCTGAGAGTGCTTCTGACACTGCGGAGTTTTCTTGTTTCACGGCCGCCGCTATGGGAGAGGCAGTCATTCCCGCAAGCTTGGCGCAGATTATCTGCGCTGTTTTTGCGCCTACTCCTTTTGCCGAAGATATCAGCTTGCTGTCGCCCGAGGCGATTGCAAGCGACAGCTTATCGGGCGACAGTGTGCACAATATGCTGAGCGCCGCTTTTTGTCCCACGCCAGATACGGAGAGCAGTCGTCGATAGAGCTCGCGCTCTTCCTCTCCTGAAAAGCCTGCGAGCTCCAGTGCGTCCTCGCGGACGTGGAGGTAGGTTAAAATCGTACAGGCTTCGCCGATTGAGGGGAGATTTTTTGCTGTGGTAGAGGTTGTTCTGACTTCGAAGCCGACTCCGCCGACGTTTATGACGGCGATGTAATAGGTGTCTGTGGGGGTGAGGAACTCGAGGGTTCCGGTAAGTGATGTTATCATATTTTTATTGCCGGGTAGCTCCGGCGGGCATTTGTTAGATGGTTCTTATAGAATGAGAGTGCGCTATCGCCAATGCGAGAGCGTCGGCCGTATCGTCGGGTTTGGGAATTTCGCTTAGGTTCAGTATGCGTTTTGTCATCTCTTGCACCTGCTTTTTTTCAGCCTTGCCGTAGCCGACCACTGCGCTTTTTACCTGAAGCGGAGTGTACTCGCCTATGGAAAGCCCGCTTTGCTTTAGAGCAAGCAGGATTACTCCGCGGGCTTCTGCAACGTTTATCGCCGTCTTTTGGTTGTTTTGGAAATACAGCTTTTCCACAGAGGCTGTGTCGGGCGAAAAGCGGGTAATAATGCTTTTCAAATCGTCATATATTACTTTTAGACGCTCGTTAAAATCCATGTCCGACGGAGTGGTTATCGCGCCGTAGCCGAGCGTGGTGAAGTGATTTTGTCGGTAATCGACCACGCCCCATCCGACAATCCCGTAGCCGGGGTCTATGCCTAGAACTATCATAAAGTCTTAGTTGTGAATTAAATACAAACTATATTATAGCACATACTTGATAGTTATTCAAGTTTATGCTATAATATAGTCTATGGAAAAGCATAAAACGAGTATGGTAGGTGGTCGCGAAGTCGCGTGTGCCGATTTGCCTGACGCTTCTGAAGATGTAGTTCATGAAAAGAACAGTATCTTTTGGGATTTGCATGGCGGTGAAGTATTGGGAAACACTGCTCTTCCTCACTACGGTGCATTCATTTCTGAAGAAAAACATCGGCTTTTCGGAGATGTTTCAGGGAAGAAGGTATTGGAAATAGGTTGTGGAACAGGTGACTCTTTGCGATATCTTGGAGAGCGCAAAGCTTCCGAACTATGGGGGCTTGATATATCCGAAAATCAAATTGAAAAAGCGAAGCAGCATTTAGCGGGGCATGGTCTTTCGGCGAAGTTCTTCTGTTCTCCAATGGAAAATGAGTGCGGTATTCCGACAGATTATTTTGATTTTGTTTATTCGGTTTATGCCATTGGTTGGACTACCAATCTTGACGCTACGTTTGGGCGGGTTGCTTCTTATCTCAAAAAAGGTGGTACGTTCATTTTCAGTTGGTCGCATCCTATACACAAATGCGTTGCTTTTGAAAATGGTGCTTTCGTTTTCAAAAAGTGCTATTTTGATGAAGCGTGGTATTCCCAATCTCTTGGCGATGGTACTTTGACATTATCGGACCGTAAGTTGTCAACTTATATCAATGCGTTATCAAAAGCCGGATTTGTTATCGAACAGATGGTTGAGGGAAATGACGACGAACTTATGCAATCAAACAACAGCGATTTTGCCGAAAAGGCAAGAATGTTACCAGTGACATTCGTTATAAAAGCAAGAAAACTATAAAAAGAGGACAAAGCGTATGAAACAGAAAATTGCAATACTTTTCGGAGGGGTATCAAGCGAACACGATGTGTCGCTCCGCTCGGCCGCCGCGGTTATTCGCGGGATTGATAAGGAAAAATATGACGTTTTCCCAATCGGTATCACTAAAAACGGGCGCTGGCTTGCGTTCCCCGGGCGGGTCGAAGAGCTTGAAGACGGAAGCTGGTATGAGAACAGCGACTGTGTTCCTGCGATTATAAGCCCCGACCGTACTGACAAGGGAGTGCTTACGCTTATGTCGGACGGGAGCTATACGCTTAGCAAAATTGACGCTGTGTTTCCTGTTTTGCACGGGAAAAACGGCGAGGACGGCACTGTGCAGGGACTTTTGACCGTTGCGGGTATTCCGTTTGTCGGTCCAGACACGTACTCGTCCGCTGTGTGTATGGACAAGGATGCGACTCACATTGTGCTCAACAATGCGGGAATAAAAACAGCGAAGCACCTTGCTGTGTGCGGTGCTGACGACATTGACGAGTTCGCTGAAAGAGCGGAAAAGACGCTTGGATTTCCTATGTTCGTCAAGCCTGCCAATGCGGGGTCGTCAGTTGGAATTTCAAAGGTTTCGAGTTCTGACGAGCTGAAAAAAGCTATCATGCATGCGTTTACGCATGACCGCAAGGTTGTTGTCGAAGAGATGATTTGCGGTAAAGAGGTCGAGTGCGCTGTGCTCGGCAATGCTCGCCCACAGGCGGCAGAGCTCGGCGAAGTCGTAGTTTCCGATGATGGCTGGTACGATTTTGATGCGAAGTATGTGAACTCTGCCTCTACGCAGATTCCTGCGAATATATCGGCAGAGATGGCGGAAAAGGTTAAAACTACTGCTATAAAGGCATTCAAGGCTTTGTACTGTAAGGGCATGGCGCGGGTGGACTTTTTTGTAGACGGCGAAGAAATTGTGCTTAACGAAGTGAACACCGTGCCGGGTTTCACGAGTATCAGCATGTATGCCAAGATGTGGCGGGCTTCGGGAGTGTCATTCACAGAGCTTATAGACAAATTAATAGAACTTGCGGTGGAATAATGAATAATCGCCCTATTGGAATATTCGACAGCGGGGTCGGCGGGTTGACTGTGTTTTCAGAGATGGCAAAAATTTTGCCGAATGAGAATATCGTTTACTTCGGCGATACTGCGCGAGTGCCTTACGGCACGAGGTCGGCAGAAACTATAATACGTTATGCCAAAGAGGACATCTCGTTTTTGAGAACTCATGACGTCAAGCTTGCTGTGGCTGCTTGCGGCACTGTGTCGAGTGTTTATTCGCATGACGATGGCAGCTTGCTGTACACGGGAGTTGTTGATATGGCGGCACAAGCCGCCGCTCGCGCCACAAAATCCGGTAGGATTTTGGTCATCGGTACGCCTGCGACGATTGCAAGCGGGAGCTATGAGAAAGCTCTGAAAGCTATTGATAGCAGTCTTTCCGTTTCTGCTAAGGCATGTCCGTTGCTTGTTCCTCTTGTGGAGAACGGGTATACGAATTTCGGCAACAAAATCACGACCGAGGTTGTGAAGGAATATCTTACTGAATTTATTGGCGAGGTCGATACTCTGATTTTGGGATGTACTCATTTCCCCATTCTCTCTGAAATAATTGCCGGTGTTATGGGCGAGAACGTGACGCTTATTAACCCGGGAACAGAAACTGCGACGTATGTTAAGGAGCTTTTGGAAAGCAGGGATATGCTTGCTGCAGGAGGAAGTCACAGCTTTTATGTAAGTGACGATAAGGTCGGGTTTGAGAAAAATGCGGCTCTGTTTTTGGGCGAACGCTTCAGCGGAAGTGCGGAGCTTGTGCGGATATAAGGAGTAGTTTCTGTGGACGAAAAACTATATAAAATACTAAAAAAGGTTTACTGTAAGGTTCGATATGTAAAAGATGAATCGGGGCGGCAGGTGCGTGTAGAAACGGGTGACGAGTTCGACTGTGCGACGAGGACTGTGCAGTATTCAACCGACAATTTATCACAGCAAGAGCTTTTTTATTTGCAGGAAAGTGGTTATCCCACCAACGAAATTGTTCATGACACACATGATTCTGCGATTGAAAAACTGAAAAAAATTCTTCAGCATGAAAATATATCTTTTCAAAATTTAATTGCTGCGTATGTCTGTGGATTTTTCAGCTTTCCAAGAGGGCGACAGCCGATTATCAGTTATTTATTTGCGGCGGCGGTTTCTTACCATACTTATACCAATGCTTATAACAATCATATATGCGAAACATGCGGAATGGAAGATGAATTTTGGGTGGAAAGAGGCAACGAGATTTTTGGGCGCTATGCGGGGCAGGCTTGGAACGAGAGGTGCAGAACTTTTTACGTTGATTTGGAAGAGTTTTCTCGATTGTCGCCTAAAGCACCAACGCAAGAGGATTTGCGGATATTTTTTGCAGTGATTGATTTGATACGTACTTCGTCGTCTGACGAAACAGTCAGCAAACTTGAAAAGCGAATTCTTAAAGCAAAACTGATTCCGCATTGCAATAAATATGTTTTGCGCGGAATGCTTATGACCCTTGCAGAGCTTGGTGTTATGCCTAATCGATTTATAAAGCCATTATACGACGGTTTTACAGAATTCAACAAAATGTGTGAAATTGACCGCAAAGTGCCCGGTAGTGCGCGCTCTGATATTGTATTACCATTAAGCGGGTGGCGCGGGGAATGCGGAATTTGCGAAGAACGGTTTTCTGAAATCTTTGGGGAATTTGCCATATGAAAATAAAAGCCTATGCGAAAATTAATCCATATCTGCATGTTGTCGGGACTACGCCCGACGGCATGCATTGTCTTGAGACGATAATTCAGCAGGTAGAGCTTTGTGACAGCTTAGACATCAACATTACGGCAGGAAACGGCAAAATCGATTTTTCCTGTGATGTTGCTGAGTTCAACAATTCTGACAATCTTGTGGTGAAAGCCTGTGCGGCGTTTGCAAAGCGGACGGGGCTTCAATTTGACGTTGCTATTAAGCTTTCTAAGGTAATTCCGTCGGGAGCGGGGCTTGGGGGCGGGTCAGCCGATGCTGCTGCGGTGCTTTGCTATCTTAATAATCACTTTGAAAAACCGCTTAGCGAGGGCGAGCTTATCGAGCTTGGATACGAGCTTGGTTGGGATGTTCCTCCGCTTATTATGGGCGGGCGGGTGCTTGTTGACGAGATTGAACTTGACGAAGTGGGCAGAGTACTGACGAAACTTTCAGACCCTATGCAAACTGATGTGATTATCATAAAACCTCCGTTTTCTGTGAATACTGCCGCCGCATTCAAGCGGTTTGACGAGCTTGGCGGAGCGAATTCGGACGATGAAAATCATCTTGAGCGCGCAAGCGGGCACGAGGACGAGATTGCGGAGATTAAGCGCAAATTGCTTTCGCTTGGGGCGGAGACTGCTTTGATGACGGGGTCGGGCAGTGCTGTTTTCGGATTAGGAGTCAGCGCGGATTTGGCAGAGATAGAGAGAGAGTTAGGCGAGGGATATAAGGTGTTCGTTACGAAGTATCTTTTACAGGAGAATGAAAATGCAGAGTAAATCTGAGATTGCCGCTGAATTATTTCTTGGCGGGTGTAACTGCGCGCAGGCTGTGCTTGGAGCATTCTGCGAAGATTACGGGCTTGCTTTTGATGTTGCTGCGAGTGTCTCTTGCGGGCTTGGAAGCGGAGCACGAAATGCAGAGCTTTGCGGTGCTGTTTCGGGTGGAGTGATTGTGGTCGGGTTGAAGTACGGCAAGGACACTTCGACTTGTAATGCTAAAGTTGAGGAATTTACTTCAAAGTTTTGGGAACTTCATGGGCATATTGTGTGTAAAGAGCTGCTTGGGTGTGACATTGCCACTGCGGAGGGTAGGGAAGAGGCGATTAGTCGGGGTTTGTTTAAGACGAAGTGTTTGGAGCTTACGAAGAGTGCCGCTGAAATTCTTGTCGGTTTAGGGTATTGAAGATAGAAAAAATTCCGCCGCCGCGAAGTATAGCAATATGCTATACTGTATGTCAAGTACTAACGTACTTGACATATTAAAACAATTATCAGTGAGAGGACAGGACAATGAAACGGATTTTAGGAATATTGGTTGCGCTTACAATGGTGGTAAGCGTACTTGGCGCGGGGTTCAGCGCGTTAGCGGGCGGGACAGGACCGGGATATCCAACTTTGACGGAGCTTTCCGGCGGATGGTGGGTTGAGAAAGATAACCCGACGATTCTTTGGGCATACACAGGCAACGCAACAAATGTTGTTATTCCGAATGGGATTACAGAAATAGCGTCGGTGACCGCGCTATCTAACTGGTACAATGAATATAGTTATGATAACATTACATCTATAAGTATCCACAGCGGTGTTACGAGTATTGGTCAAAGAGAAAAATATATATTTGCCGGTTGCAGTTCACTTAAACAGATAACCGTAAATTCAAATAATGCGAATTATGTATCTGTGGATGGTGTTTTATTTAATAAAAATAAAACGGCATTAGTCTGTTATCCTGAGGGAAAAACCGCTAGTGCATACACAATACCAAGCAGTGTAAAGACTATATGGATTGCTGCTTTTTATGGTTGCACTTCGCTTGTTTCTGTGAACATACCGAACGGTGTTACGGATATTGGTTGGTCAGCTTTTGCTTTTTGCAGTTCGCTTGAAAATTTGAACATACCAAATGGTGTGGAAGCTATTGGAGGTAATACTTTTTACGGTTGCACTTCGCTTAAATCCGTGAACATACCAAACAGTGTTAAGACTATTGGAATGTCTGCTTTTTTTAGGTGCAGTTCGCTTAAATCGGTGAGCATACCTTATGGTGTTACGGTGCTTGAGGATAGTACTTTTCTTTATTGCAGTTCGCTTGAAGTTGTGAATATACCAAACAGTGTTACGTATATTGAAGATGATGTTTTTAGGGGATGTTCTTCTTTGAAGTCTTTGTATATTCCTGCCAGCGTAACAAAAATTGGTCGTCTAATGATGGCAATGCCGGCATGGCTGTTCGACGAAGCCACCACTCTTAAAGTAATCGAGGGGAGCTATGCGCACAAGTGGGCGGTTGAACGCGAGCACCCATATACTCTATTTTTCGTTTCGGAAATCGCAGATATGAAAGATGTATTTGATGTTATGACATTGGCTATAAGCGGGCTTGAACTTAGTGCAGAGCAGATTGCGGTGGCTGACCTTAACAAGGATGGCAAGGTTGATGCTGTGGATACTTTGGCGGCTCTGAAAATTGTTTTGGGTTTGTAGAAATTTGCAGATAGAAGAAAGCTCCTCTGTTAAGAGGAGCTTTCTTGGCGGCCTGTTTACAAGACGTTGCACACAAGCAGGGCATGGTTGGCAAGTCCCACGCACGAGCGGCTTTCGCTTTGTCTGTCTGCAAGCTTCATGTAGTGCTTGAACTGTTCTTCACTCATGGCGTCAATCGCTTTCGAAGCAAAGAGGAAATCCAGTCCGCAGTTTTCCAGTATTTCAAATCCGCAAGACCTTGCATCCTCCTCCATTTCTTCAGGGGAGGTGAACAAAAACGTGCCCGGGAGGATGTCGCCTGTATCGTGCTCGAACACAAGCTCGCTTGTTTCTGCGTTGGGATATTGCTCGTCAATCGCGCATGCGCCCGAATAAACGCCGAGTCTGTTGATGTATGCAAAGGCGACTGTCGCTCCGTTTCGGGCGATTCGCAGGCACTCTGTAAACACTTTCGCGCGCTCTTCCCGTGGCAGGTGATACATAGGTCCAAGGCACATGACGACATCAAAGCTGTCGCTTTTGAAGTCGGAAAGATTGGTCGCATCGCCCACTATTGCAGAGAGGTTCTTCTTGTCAGAGGCGGCGATTTTCGAGTTGAAAACGGCAATGTTTTCGGGCGACATGTCAACGCCGACATAGCTTGCGCAGCTTTCCGCAAAGTGCATTCCGTAGTAGCCCGTGCCGCAGCCGAGCTCGATTATTTCAGAGCTTTTGGTTATATATTTCGAAAGTATTTTCTTTGTGTAGTGGAACTCTAAACTGACTGAACGTGAGATTTTGTCGCGTCCGTCCTCTTTGTTTTCGCTGTAAAAGCTTAATATTTTGTCTTGATTTGATGACATGTTTTGTACTCCATCGGCTTTTGATAAGAGTTTAACACAAACGAAACGACAAAGCAAGCGGAATTTTTAACCGAACAAGCCTTCCCAAAGTTCCACAACTTTGAAGCGAACCTCGTACTTCGGGCTTGAGTGCACAAGCTTTTCTTCTTCTTTGCTAAGCACTTCTGATACATTTTCGGTTGCGCTGGGCAAGCACAGAGGAGGATAGAGTACGCACCACCAGTTTTTGCCTTTGCCCGCGCCGATTACTACGCGCAGAGCGTCATATTTTCCTGCGGGCAGGGTGACGTTGTCGTATGTGCGAGTGGTGAAAAACATGTTCGTTAGCTCGATGTTCACGGAATAGTCATAG
>JGI994J12354_10001895_pt1 | contig 20956 bp, 18 predicted proteins | sample IntmicLarv3ML3BL_FD_12354 | JGI IMG/M metagenome (IMG submission 12354) | reverse complement strand
GTCTTGGCAAGCGGGCAGCCGCAGATGGGCGCGGTCATAGCCCTCGGATTCAAACGCATCCGGCAGTCCCGCCACAATCACCACAGCCTTTGCGCCCTTGGCGCATTCAACGGCCTGCGCTATCAGCGCCTCATCAGGTGCTTCTGTCACCACATCATAGCCTTGAGCAAACCGAATGCCCTTCACGCCTTCAAGCGCATCCATAAGGGATGTGGTCTTAAAGGCGTTGATATGGGAGCTGCCACCTCCCTGGAAGCGCGGTTTTTTCGCAAAATGCCCAATCACAGCGATATCCTCGCCCTCGGCAAGGGGCAGAATATCCCCTTCGTTCTTTAAAAGCACCATGCACTCGGCTGCAAAACTGCGCGCCATTACATGCTGCGCTTCTTTATCCCAGGGCGTTTCGGGCTTCGCATTTTTAAGATACCATTCATTTACACTCAGCAAGCGTTCTACCGCGGTATCCAGCACGCTTTCATCCAGCCTGCCTTCTTTCACCGCTTGAACAATCAGCGCGTCATTCATTCCGCCCGATGCAGGCATTTCCAGCTCCATCCCTGCTTTGAGGCTTGCCACCCTATCGCTCACCGCACCCCAATCGCTCATCACATAGCCCTTGAAGCCCCATTCATCCCGCAATACTTTCGTAAGCAGCGTATGGTTTTCGCTGGCATAGCTTCCATTCACGCGGTTGTATGCGCACATGACCGTTTTGGGGTCAGCTTCCTTCACCACCTTTTCAAAGGCAGGATAATAGATTTCGCGCAACGTGCGCTCATCCACCACAGAATTGGAGGACATACGGCGATGCTCTTGGTTGTTCGCCGCAAAATGCTTGATGCTCACACCGATATGGCGGCTTTGCACGGCATTGGTGTACACGGTTGCCAATTCCGCAGTGAGATATGGGTCTTCCGAAAAATATTCGAAATTGCGACCACATAACGGGCTGCGCTTGATGTTTACCGCAGGGCCCAAGAGCACGCTCACCTGCTCATGCTGGCAGGTATCGCCCAAGGTTTCGCCCATTTTCAGCATGATTTCCCGATCGAAGCTTGCAGCAGTTGCGCAGGCAGCCGGAAAACAAACAGCCTCAATGCTATCGGCGATGCCCAGGTGATCGCCATCCTGCGGTTGCTTGCGAAGCCCGTGCGGCCCATCCGAAACCATGACCGCCGCAACCCCCACACGCTCAACAGGCTGCGTGTGCCAGAAGTCTGAACCGGAGCAAAGTGACGCCTTTTCTTCCAATGTCATTTGCGAAATCACTTTCTTAATTTCCATAATACGACTCCTTTTTTCAGCCTAAGCGGGCATCCCATTTGCCGCAGAACGGATCCACAGGATTGATTCCTTTGAAGGATTCGCGGCCCATGAGTTTGTCCATTAACGCACTCAGCACAATAGGGCTGGAGTGGTAGCAATTGATGAACGTTTTTACGCGCGGCACATCCAGCAAGTGGTATGGATTCGCAATGGAAATGAAAACCGTAGGAATCTGCTGCACATAAGCCGGCAAGTTCGCGCCCATTGGCTGCGCCCACTCGATGCGCACGGTGGTTTGGTTGGACTTGGTAGCGAGGTTAGCCAAATAAACAATCACGTCGTACTTGTCAAGCGTCGCGCTCGTAGGCGCCATCATGCCTTCCATGCCCATGTTTGGCTGGAACTCCGTCACATCAAATCCTTCTTTTTTCAGCATTTCCAAGAACTCCGCCTTGGCCGATGCCGTCATTGAAAACATAGCGTTTGACGTATCCGCTTCGATGGGGATAAACAGCATCCGTTTGGTTTTATCGGGCGAGAGCGGCAAAACTCCCTTTTGCTCTTTTACAAGCGTGATGGCCTGTTTGGCACAATCCATCGCATACTGCTTATGCTCCGGCAGGATGGCTGCCTTTGCGCCCTCGAGGGTCGGCTGCGGCCTTTCGTGCAATTTAAGCGCGGCCTTAAGCGCGAGAATACGCAGCAACGCATCCTGCAACCTTTCGGGGGTGATGATGCCATCCTTCACGCCCTTGAGCATGAAATTGTAATCCTCCTGCGTATCCTTGGCAAACAAGAACATATCCGCACCACGCGCAATGGACAGCGGTACAGCTTGTTCGCGCGCCATGGGGATGGTGAACCCGCCCATGGAGGTAGCATCGGTAACAATCAGGCCGTTGAAGCCCAGTTTCTCGCGCAACAGCCCTTCCATTAGTTCTTCGCAGAGGGTTGCGGGCATCATATCCTCATCCTTGATGGCGGGATTAAGCTTTCTTTGGTAAGCAGGCTGCATAATGTGCCCTATCATAACAGTAAGCGCACCTGCGTCGATGGACGCCTGGTAAGCCTCGCCATAGGTCTTATCCCATTCCTCGCAGCTCATGCCATTCACGCTTGTTACCAGGTGCTGGTCGCGCTCATCTTGCCCGTCCCCCGGGAAATGCTTGATGGAGGCGGCCACGCCATTGGCCTGCACACCGCGCACATAAGCCTCGCCCATTTCACGCACGCGCTTAGGGTCAGAACCAAAGGTGCGGGTATTCGTGATGGGGTTTCGAAAGTTCGTGTCAATATCAATAATTGGCGCAAACGCCCAGTTGAATCCTGCCGCCGCGCCTTCCTTCCCGCACACCTCGCCCAAGCGCTGCGCATACAGCGTATCGTCCGTGGCTGCGATCTCCATCGGCGTGCCAATGCCCGTACCGTCCACGATGCCGCCATCCGCGCCCTTTTCGAAGTTCGCCGCGATAAGCATGGGGATTTTGGAACGCTCGGCCAGCCAGTTGGTGAGCTGTACCGACTCTTCAGATGAAACGGGGCGATACATCGTACCACCGGGCTTCATGATATTGAAAACACGGTCAACCGCTTCCTCGCGGGTATCAAAGAAACATAGGCAAAACAACTGGCCGACTTTTTCTTCCAGTGTCATTCCCTCAAGGTTATTGTAGACCCAGTCAATATCCTTATCGCTTAGGAAAAAGGGATTTTGTTTGAGCATTTCTCTCGTAACCATGCTAATTCCTCCATTAATTTAGTCCAATCGCGCAGCCAGCCGGAGCATCATCAGCATGCCACCCGCCTGCGCCAGAGGCAAAGTATCCATTACATAGGTATCAATATCTTTGGGGGTAACACACTGTATTCCCTTTTCTTGTACATACGCGCGAAACGGCGCCTCTATCTCTTGTCCATGCATGAGGCTGTGCAGCGCAAGGAAAACGCTCTGCCCTTCCTTGGTAAACGCAATGCCCTCAATGCACGCGTCTTCAAGGCTTCGGGCGTGCGCTTCGCGGGCAGCCAAAATATCCTCCGATGTCATCCCGGGCTGCAGGCCCAGGCGCTCATATTGCTCCTTGGGCGCATCCGTTTCCCGCATCTTTTCGATCATTTCATTGATCATTTTCAGTTCAAGCGCCGGATTATCTAAGGGTTCGCGCTCCTTGGGATCGTTCTTTAAATCATAGAGGCGATTGCCGAACCTAAACATGTTTCCAAAGGGCGAACCATGCGAGGAGGCATCCAGCTTCAAGGTTTGAAGCCCTTTTGTGAAGTTGAACGGTTGCGCCAAGGTAGCCCCTTTCAAATCCTTCACGCCCATCCGGTCGCCCATCCGCGCCGGGGCCAAGGTATATGCAAAAAGCGGCGCATTTTCATACTTGAAGGGTGCGCGCATATAGAGCGTTTCCCCATCTGTAATATTTGTCATCCCACCGTGATAGCCAAAGAGAATCGTATCGTGAATGGCCGTATCATCCGCCAACACAGGCGTGAGGGGCTTCCCCTGCATGTCGGGCGGGACGGGGAGTGCGAAGAAATCAAGCAGCGTGGCGGGCACGTCAATGTTTTGCGCCAGCGATTGCCTACGCTCCCCCATCTTCTTTTGCCGCGGATCCCAGATGAAAAAGGGAATATTCGCAATTTCATTATAGGCAGGCATTGTTCCCTTGCTCCACCACTCATGCTCGCCCAGCAAAAGGCCATGGTCGGTGTTCACGATGAGCATCGTGTCTTCCCATAGATTATTCTTATCCATCATATCCAACAGGCGGCCCAGGTTCTTGTCTATCATAGAAACCAGTGCCTTATACTGCGCCTGGACATAGGCCACATACGCCTCCGGCTGGTCGCAGGTGCCCGGCATCGGCCAGTCTACATGGCGGCCTTCGTATTCGGTCGGATACATTTTCTGGTATTGCTCAAACGTATAAAAAGGCTCATGCGGGTCAAAACATTCCAGCTGCAAAAACCATTTATCCGCGTTCAAATTCGTCTCAATAAAGCCTAAGCCCGCATCGAAGGTGAGCGTCTGGCAATGGGTTTCCTCGGTTGCCATGTACGAGCGGTTCACGCCGTCTTGCACAAACATGGCCTTAAAGAACTCGGGCAGCGCATCGGCCATTGTGGTGTTGATAAGCGGCGCACCCACTTTGCCCTTCCAGCGATCGCCCTCCTGGCCGCGTATGTTTTCGTAGGTTGAATAACGGCCGTGATAATTCGCGCCCCCCTCGCGCCAATAATGATGGTGATCGCTCACCAGATGCGTATGCACCCCGTTCTCGCGCAAAATTTGCGGCATGGAGTCATCAAAGGGCTCCAGCGGGCCCCAGCCATTATGGAAAAAGTTATACCGCCCCGTGTGCAGCTCACGTCTGGCAGGCATGCACGGAAGAGAACCAACGTAGAAATTATCAAAGGTAACGGTATGGCTAGCCAAGCGCTCGAAATTCGGCGCGACAACATCGCCGCCATAGGGGGGAATCCAATCCCGCTTCAAGGAATCGAACATGAGCATAATCGCTCGCATATTCGCCCTCCTTTCTTTTCCCGAACATGCGGAGAAGCCTCAAAAAAGGCTTCTCCGCCGATTGCCTACCGTTTATTCAGCGTTCTCGTTCATGCGTGTATAGGCTGTTTGCAATACATCAATGTATGTGGGCAGCGCCATGCGGTCATATTCTTTCACATAATTATCCCATTGCGCATCATTGGTGGGATCCCAATCCCCTGCCACGAAATTGGCGATAGACTGGAGGATATAGGAGTCAATATCAATGCGCGGCCCATTAATTTTTTCAATTTCATCGGGGGTGAAAACGAGGTTTGCCAGGAATTCGGTAGGCACAACGCCCGTTTCATCCAGCTTCATAACGGCCAGCGCCTTGATATAGCCGGCTTCCTTTTCATTGCCGCCCCACTCTATGCCCGTTGCGATAGCGGGATCGAGAATGAAGGGGCTCTGTTGCAGGAAGTTCTGGTTCTGGCCTGCGGCCGCCCATGTGTTTTGCAGAATTTTCATGATAGCGGGCGTGCCATAGTAACCGATGGTGCCAGCATCCGCCACATCCCAGTTGACGCCCTTTTCGCCATAACGGGTAATCACAGCGGCATCCCAAGACATCATGGCATCCAACACCTTCATCGCCAGCGCCGGATCTTGGCAGTTGGCGGTGATGACACCAGAGGGACGGGTGCTGGGCGCGTTCCATGTCACATAATGCGCGCCTTCGGGACCGATAAGCGCAGGCATGGAATTGTAACGGTCAATGATATCCTGATTATCCGTCACAACAACCACATCATGGCCCAAGCCTTCAAAGACACCCAGGATGTCGTTTTCATTGGTGGCCATCTGCTGGATGGTGGTCGTATCCTGCGTGAAGGAACCTGCATAGTAGAGGCCCTCATCGTTCAGCTCGCGCAGGTACTTCATCGCCTCACGCCATTCATTCGTGGTGGGCGCAAATTTCACCGTGCCGTCCTCTACATACATACGGCTCACGCTCGAATGGTTGTAGATGAAGGCGTTGATCAGGAAATCGTAGCCATAGTACATGAGCTGTTTGGCACCGGAGAAGGGGATTTCATCGTTAAGGCCGTTGCCGTTAGGATCTTGTTCTTTGAAGGCCCGCAAAACGGTGCGGAATTCCTCGGTGGTGGTGGGCATTTCCAGCTCCAACGTGTCTAACCAGCCCTGATTGATCCACAATTTATGCGGGTAAGAGTTGGTCAGGGAAGCGCTGAAGGAAGGGAGGGCATAGATGTTGCCATCGGGCGAGGTGATCCACTGACGGATATTGTAGCCCGATTCCGCCGCCAAATCAATCGCGGCCTTCGTGTTCTCGCCATATTCCTCAATAAGGTCGTTCAGGGGGATAATCATGCCCTGGTCGTACCACGCGGACGCATAGGACGGCCCAAAGATGGTGTTATTCGCCATGGTGATGGAAAGGAAAACGTCCGGCAGGCTCTTTACATCGTTTGTCGCCAGTGTCAGGAGCACCTTTTCACCGGGCGGATCCTGCGGATAGAGCACAAATTCGAGATCCACGCCCACTAAATCTTCAATGTACTTGGTGAAGTAATTGGTTTCATAGTCGGCAATGAAGGGGGTTTGCATCACGCCGATGGTGAGCTTGGGTCTTTCTTCTGCGACTGCACCGGACGCCATAAGGCCAAGCAGCAAGAGAGCGAGCACCAAAGATAGGGTTCTTTTCATTGAGGGTTCCTCCTTTTTGTTTTTAAGTCCCCTTTATTTGACGGATCATCCTTTGATAGATCCAATCATAACACCCTGAACAAAGTATTTCTGCAGCATCGGGTATACGCACCAAATGGGCAGGCAAGCAATAATAATAACGGCATAGCGCATCACATGGATCATATTGAAATCCACCGAGCCCGTTGTTGCGCCTTCCAGCATTTCGGGGGTAACCACGCTTGAAAGCAGAATTTCACGCAGCACAATCTGCAATGGATACAGGCTTTGGTCGGATAGATACATAAAAGCGTTAAAGTAGGCATTCCAGTGGTACACCCCATAATACAGGCCAATTACGGCAATGACCGCTTTGGATAGCGGCAGTACCATGGAGACCACGAAGCGAAAATCGTTGCAGCCGTCCAACTGCGCCGCTTCCAGGAGCTCGCGCGGAATGGTGCTTTGGAAGAATGTGCGACAGATAACCATATTGTAAACGTTAATGGCCATGGGTAAAATCATCGCCCAGCGCGTATTCATGACATTCAGCTTTTGCATAAGCATGTAGTTGGGCATCATACCGGCGTTAAAAATCATTGTGAATGCAAAGATCATCATGAACTTATTGCGGCCAGGCAAATCGCTTCTGGAAAGGGGGTAGGCAGCCAAGATGGTAAGCACGAGATTCAAACAGGTACCGGCGGCGGTATAAAAAATTGTATTTCCATAGCCGCTGAGCAGCTTACTGTTTTTAAAGGCCGCCGTAAAACCATCTAGGCTGATGCCAAAGGTAAACCCACTCTGCGCATCGCGGGCAAGGGGCCAAAAGGAAACCTTGCCGGAGGCAACCGCATTGCTATCGGACAATGCATTGGCGAATAAGGAAAGAATAGGCAGCAACACCAGCATAAAAATGACAACCAGCAGCGTGCCGTTCAAAAAATAAAACCGTTTGTCATCTGCGGAAATCTTTTCGTGTGTCGCAGGCCCCTTGGCTTTCTTTTCGATGTAGACAGACATTGGCACAACTCCTTTCAAATGCAATTAGAACAATCCCGAATCTCCGGCTTTCTTAGCGACGGTATTCATTGTGAGAATCAGGAAAAGGTTGATAACGGAATTGAATAGGTTAATCGCCGTGGAATAGCTATAATCCGGCATCCCCGTCAACCCAACCTTATACACATAGGTGGAGACAATTTCGCTCGTAGAAAGGTTTAAATCCGTCTGCATCAAATAGACGCGTTCAAACCCGAGACTCATCACCTGCCCCATGTTCAATATTAGCATAATCGCCATCGTGGGGAGGATCGTTGGCAAATCAATGAAGCGTAACCGCTGGAAACGGCTCGCGCCATCCACAATAGCCGCCTCGTGCAGCTCAGGATCAACAGCGGACAGCGCCGCCAAATAGATAATGGAGGACCAACCCGTTTTCTGCCACACATTCGACCAAACGTATAAATGCGAGAACGCGGAAGAGGAGCCGAATACATCGAATGTTTCAAGCCCCAGTGCATTGGCAAAGATGGCATACAGCCCCATGCGCGGATGCAAAAGCTGCTTAAGTATTCCAACCATTACAACCGTGGAGATGAAGTTTGGCATGTACGTCATCAACTGCACAAGCTTCTTGCGCCGGTTGCCGCGCATGGCGTTCAGGCATAGCGCCAAGAGAACGGCGGTGGGAATGGTTGCCACAATGGAGTACAGGGAAACAACAAGGGTATTGCGCACAATGGGCAAGAATTGGTAGGAATTAATGAACTTGGTAAAGTTTGCAACCCCCACCCATTCGCTGCCCCATACGCCAAGTCGCGGTAAATATTTTTTAAACGCAATTTGAATATCAAGCATGGGATAATAGCAAAAAATGAGCAAGTAAACAAGCGGCAACACAAGCATCGCATAGAGCTGCCAATACGTCCAAAACGATTTCTTGCTTTTAAGATTCGCTTTTTGAGGAAGCACTGTTCGATGGACTGTCATGCCATCACTCCATTTCTGTTTTTGTACACTTTTATTATAACGTTTCACCTGTTTTTGACTATGGATTGAGCTAGACAGAATATATAAAATATATCCCTGTTGCATGTGCAAGTTGGATGGCTTATACTAATGGAACCGCGAAAGAAAGGACGAACGCAATGTACCTTGCCTATTTATTGGATGATGAGCCGCTGGCGCTTTCCCATATTGAAAAGACTTTCCCTTGGCAGGAGCACAATTTTGATGTGGTAGGGCGGAGCACCGATCCTGCTCTTGCGCGGGCAGATATAATAAAACTTGTGCCCGATGTGGTATTTATTGATATCCAGATGGGGCCGGTAAACGGCTTGGATTTAATCGAAAATTTGCGCCAAGCGGGCTGTGCCGCCTTTTTCGTAGTGGTAAGCGCACATGACCGCTTCGATTATGCCCGAAAGCTTATGCGCTTGGACGGCTTTGATTATCTCATCAAGCCGGTGGAAAAAAAGCAATGCTCCGCTTTGCTCACGGAGCTTAAAGCAAAGCTCGATAAAAAGTCGCAAACCGACCATCGTCCCAACACCATGTCGATTGAGCTCAACATGATCATGACATACCTATGCAAAAATTTTGCGCACAAGCAAAGCTTGGCGCTGATTTCCCAGCAATTCAGCGTTCACCCCAATTATATCTGCCGCCTGTTCTCCAAGCACCTGAACACCACGTTTTCAAGCTATCTCACGGGCCTTCGCATGGCCCACGCCACGCAGCTTTTGCAAACAAGCGACAAAAGCGTGAAGGAAATTGCTCTTGCCTCCGGCTACGATGATTATTTCTATTTTTGCCGCGTGTTCCGCGAAACATATGGCTGTACGCCAACACATTACAGAGGGAAAGCCCATGATTAAGTTATCCAGCATTCCCATTAGGCGCAAGCTTCAAACCATCGCGCTACTGCTGATGGTTCTTTTGCTCGCCTTTCAGCTAGCCGTACAGAGCCTGTTCATGGGCACCATGCGCAATCTTTACATGGCGAATGTCAATTCCGCCATCAACCGTATAACTGCGGAACTGCGTTCCCTTGTCACAAAACAGGAGACGGCGCTGGCGCATATTGCTGGCGAGGAGGATATGGCAGCCTATGCACGCGCTCCTCAAACGACTGAGCGCTACCGCCTAGCCTTTAACAGCATTCGCCTGATTGTACGTAGTGCCGTGCAAAACCTTCCCATCGACGATGTGATCGTGTACGATGCAAGCAACGCATGGTATCAGTTTATCGGCGCCTGCACCTATCAAACCTTTCATACCCTGCGCGACACCTTCGCGCCTTTTACCGATACTGTCTCCATACCAATGCTCATAGACGGTACCCTGAGCCTCTGCTCCGCCGTACCCATCATGACAACAGACAACCTCCGCCTGCGCAAGGATGGCATGATTGTAGGCACGATAAATGAAAAAACGATTCGCGGCGCATTTCCGGATGATGAAAACCTGCACAACGCCACCATCATTCTGCATGATGGCGAAACCATTCTCCTGTCGCAGGACCCGGCGCTGGAGAACTTGCCGCTAAGCCAAGGGCCCATTTCCGCCAATCGCTTTTACGTCAGCTCAGATACCATTTTGCCCGGCTTGCATATCACTGTCAGCCTCCCACAAGACCATATTTTCCCCCAGCAAACGTCCTACATTCTGGCAATCGTTATGGTCGGCCTGTTCACACTGCTTGCGCTCATTGTAACCATTTCCCTGTCGGGGCGCTGGTTCTCCAAGCCCATTTCGCAGGTGCTCAAACAAATGGACGATGTTGTGGACGGCATCCGCCTTTCGAATACAGGCGTCACCCATATAGATACGCTGGTCGATGGCGTAAACGCGCTGCTCACTCGCCAAGAGGACGCGAAGCATGATGCCTTCCGAGCCCAGCAAACGCTTTATGAAACGGAGCTTGCGCACCAGCAAACCCAAATGGTGCTTTTGAAAAAGCAAATTAATGCGCACTTCCTATATAATTCTCTGACAGGCATCAAGGCGCTTACAGATGTCGGCGAAAGCGAAAAAGCGGGCAAAATTGCACAGGGCATGGCCATGCTGATGCGCTATGCGCACAACGCAGAAGAAATCGTGGATGTGTTCGATGAGATGGATATTATCCAGCGCTATGTGCTGATTATGAACATTCGTTTCAACAACCGTTTCACCTGCACCTTTGATGTGGATGATAACCTCATGGGCTGCACCATGCCCCGCCTTCTGCTTCAACCGCTGGTTGAAAACGCGCTCACCCACGGCCTTGAAAAGCAAAGCGGTTGCCTCCTGACCGTTTCCGGTAAGCTCATGGGAAATACTATGGTGTTTGAAATCGCGGATAATGGCGTTGGCATCGCACCCACACGCTTGAATGCCATTCGCATGCTTTTGCAAAAAGTGGACTGCGATTACCCTTATATGCAAATGAAGGGCATTTCCCTTGGCAATATCGAAAAACGCATTCGCACGGCTTTTGCGCCAGGATCGGGGTTGACGATTGAAAGCAATGAGGGCGTAGGCACCAAGGTAATATTAAAGCTTATCATGCCCACCCCCACCTGCAATAGCCAATGAACTTCAAAATAGGCGGGCCTGAGGGAAAGGTTTTCTTGCTCTGCAAGGAGCAGGAAGGAGGCGTAGCCGGCAGCTACGCTGACTGGAGAGCGACACAGCAGCGCGGGAAAAGATTCCCTCAGGCCCGCCTGTTTTGAAGTTCATTGGCCATACCTGTCAAGAAAGGAGGAATTCTTGCCATGCCACCATTGGGGCTATTGATAAAGCCTGCTTCCAGCCTATGCAATATGCGTTGCAGCTATTGCTTCTATGCGGATGTGGCCGATCATCGTGATGTGAAAAGCTATGGAATCATGTCCGAAAACACCCTTGAAACTTTGATACGCAAGGCGCTCATGTATGCCGATGGGCACTGTGCCTTTGTTTTCCAAGGGGGCGAGCCTACCCTTGCCGGACTTCCATATTTCAAAGAAGCCATTAGGCTGCAAAAAAAGCATAATACCAAACAAGTCCGCATCTCGAATAGCTTGCAAACCAATGGCTTACTCATTGATGATGAGTGGGCAATCTTTCTCAAAGAAAATCATTTTCTCGTCGGGCTGAGCATAGATGGAGATAAAGCTACGCACGATTTCTTTCGGCTAGATACAAAAAAGGAAGGCACTTTTTCCCGTGTGCAAAAAGCAGCATCCGTACTCAAACAGCACGGATGTAATTTCAATATTTTGTGCGTAGTCACCCCCCGTACAGCCAAGCATGCCGCCAAAACGTATACCGCACTTAAAAAATACCATTACCTACAATTCATCCCTTGCATAGAGGGATTTGGTCAGGATACCAACCCATATGTTTTAACAAGTGAAGCCTATGGCGCTTTTTTGAACGCCACGTTTGATTTATATTACCGTGACTACCTTACCAACGCGTATGTGAGCGTACGCCAGTTCGATAATTATGTTCATATGCTTCTTGGGGATCCGCCTGAAAACTGTGCCATGCAAGGCCGCTGCGCCTGCAACCTCGTCGTTGAGGGCAACGGAAGCATCTATCCTTGCGATTTTTATGTGCTTGACGAATTCCGTCTGGGCAATATCCATACCGATTCCATTACCGACATGCTTCAAAGTGATGAATCCCATGTGTTCACAAACAAATCGCTATGTGTGCATCCCGATTGCTTGCAGTGCAAATGGCGTTCGTTATGCCGCGGCGGCTGTCGCCGCGATCGAGAAGCTCAGCTTGACAGCCCCCTTCAAAAAAACCGGTTTTGCAAAGCCTATCGAATCTTTTTTGAAAAGAACTTCGTTCTTCTGACCAAATTGGCACGTCATGAAGCAAGTCAAAGAAATAGCATGACGAGATTCTAACAGGCCAACTTTACTGTTCAAAATCTCGTCAGTATTCCAATCTGCGAACCAATTACTTATTCATCTTGATTAGGATAGCGATCCGGTTCGTTAATTTCCTCAAGTATACCTGGGAATGGCTGTACACTTATTACGCCACGTAAAGGCTCATCACCATCGTTCTCACCGATTTTCTTGTTGTCCGGAATAGCTGAAATATTCGCGCCATTTTCAATAACGTTTATTCCACCGCCACTGCCTATTGCTGTTCTGTTTATTGATGAGGCATCGACCAGCAGATTCGGATTGTTCTTTTGCTGTTCCCATGTTGATGGTGTAATACCTCTTAATTGATTTTCTATACTCTCTGCCCGTAGTAAAATAAGCTCTTTCAAAACCGGAAAAGCCGCGCGATAATCATCATAAGAATAGAACGGTCGCACATCGGATTTAACGTAATTATCAATCATTGTTTCGATACTGGTAAAGGTTCGTTCAAAAACACCACTATTAAAATAGCCGTCAACAATGTCATGCAAATATTGATGGTATCGCTCATAATATTCCGGCACATCAAGTAGCTTTCCGATTAGCGGCCTATCTAATCGCTGTATGTCCTTATATACTGGTGTGTCAATCGGGAAATTGACTATTTCCGAGGCCGTCAGACTTCCAAAATTTCCAAACGCCTCGTTATAGTCCCATGGAAATATGGTGAGCTGCCCGTTATTTTCATAAAGATAATAATTATGCATAATTGCCGAAACGTAACTGTCCATATTAACAACTACCGTGTGGGCGGCAAAATATCGAAGCACGGCATCTGTATCAATATAGGTTTCCAGTTCTGTTCCCTTATTTAGATTTTCAAGGGCAGTAATTACCCTTTGAAAATCAGTCTCGGTTGGACTGAAAACAGCATTTTCAAATATTGTGGCGTAGCTCGAAATATCATCGTCAATATATTTGAGAGAGTTTGCTGCATTTGCACCCCCTGCGTTCATTACAGGCAGTCCACTTTGACGCGTTTGACTTTGACCATTCAAAACGGCATTCGGTAAATCTCCATTTATAATGTCAAATTTCACATCTTGAATCATGTGAGCCCCATTCCCTAAATGATCAGGTTTGTATAATTCACCTGAATTATTGCCGTAATAGCGTTGAACAAAACTATCTTCTACTGCTTCAACAGCAAGATAAAATCCAAATGTTTCGCCATTAACAGATATGTTAGCATATGAATATGCCGGATGTGCAACGCCAATATAACGCATAATGTCATAACTAAAATATTCCTTCATGTAAGTTGGGTCTGCGTGTATATTGTTAAGACATAGCTTATCCAGTCCGAGCCATGTTTGTCCTTTAACATAGTGGTCAAATTCAATTTTGAAACTGAAACGGCTGTTCCCACCAATTACCGCAGCTCCTAAACTTGAAGCGCCTTTGGGTCGAATACCGACATTTTTAACTTTGACGCCATTTATTATGATGTTTGCCGGTATGTATGTCTTTTCTGACAACACGGTCGCATTTTCAATCATGGTATTCCAATCGGATTCCAACACTTCAATTTCAACGCTAAGTATCTTCGTCTGGTCCATCCTGCTGACATACGGGGGGGAGCGCTTGACTGAGTAATTAGCTAACGCTTCAGGGTTCGCCATCGCAAACCCTGTGCATAACGAGACAATCGCCATAACGACTGCTGTTATAGCATTCGTCCATTTGCTTTTTATCATAGTTATCGTCTCTCCCTTCAGGACATATAATCTCCGTTATAGCTAACAAGAGCCGTACTCTTCACGCCGGGAAGTGATTTTATAACCCCGCAAAATTTTGTCGCGTTATCCCTCAAACGGATTTCAATGGTAAGCTCCATACCGTTATCTGTTAAGGATTTGGTTTTGATCGAATATTTTTTAACATTATTTTTGATTTCGGCAATAATCATATCTTCCTGCTGTTCTCCATCGCTGCTTACTACGAAAATAAAAGGCGTATCTACTTTCTTGTGGTTGACGAATATCAATAATGTAACGCCTATAAAGAGAGAACCGAATATTGCAAGCGGAATCAAACCCGCACCCAAGACAATGCCCGCCACAATAGACCAAAATAAGAATACAATATCCAACGGTTCTTTGATGGCTGTGCGAAAGCGTACAATCGACAGAGCGCCTACCATGCCGAGGGACAGAATGACATTTGACGTAACCGCCAGAATAATGAGCGAGGTTACCAAGGTGAGACCAAGAAGCGAAACGCCAAATCCTGCCGAATACATTACACCTGTATATGTTTTCTTGTAAACCCAAAAGATAAACAACCCAAGCGCAAACGCACACCCCATTGCAATAACCATATCAAGGGCATAAAACTCCCGTATGTTTTCCAAGAAACTCGATTTAAATAAATCATTGAACGTCATAATAATCCTCCTAATTTGTTTTTATCCGTATATTCTACCGATTGCGTACTTTGAAAAAGCTGTAACATGCCTGTCTTTAACTTGAATGATGTTGCGCATCACATCTGGCAGAAAATCATCATATTTTACTTCCATCAATATCACACCCTGTTCGGATACCTGAAGTGTTGGAAGCTCTGCATCAAACAGGTTTATGTTATGTTGTCCGCTCCTGATGTCGCTGTCAAAAGTAATCCGCACATTTCCGAAGGGGAGGATATACGCCTCCCTCCAGTAATCAATCACTGTCTTCGGTTTCAACTGCTGTCCCTTTGCTTTGGCGTGAAATTCCATCAGAACGGCATCGCCCATATCACACACCCACTCGGTATCACCGGAAAGAATACTCTCGCATTGCTGTCGTGTGATTACAGCGGACATTTTGTTGCACAGTCCGTTTATTTTTTGCTTTTTCTCAAGCCGAATTAGGGTGTGTTCCATGTTGTATAGTCGAATCCGGTACTTCTCCCTATTTGACAGCCCATTTATCTTCGCTCTCAAAGCGTCATCGTTGTTGGTGTCAAAATAAAGACTGCGAATATGATACTTTCCGTTTGAACCTGCGTTGGGGTCCCTTTTTGCAACGGTTTGAAGCGCAGGACGAAGGCTGTAATAATCCGACAAATTGATTTCATATTTTATTTCATGCCGATACCTTATATCGCTCATGGCCACGCTCCTTCTTCCTTATTTCTTGTTTACAACACTTAGTTTGCCGTCCGTAATCCCATATACTACGTCCGCGATGGAGGTAATTTTGCGCGAATGGGTAACGATTATTACGCATTTTCCCTCATTGTGCGCAAGGGACGTGAATATTCCGAGTATGTCGGTTTCGGTGTCTTTGTCCAGGTTACCTGTCGGTTCATCGGCAATCAGCAGCTCGGGATCGTGGAAAAGCGCTCGCGCTATACCAACGCGTTGCTGTTCGCCGCCCGACAGCTTTAAGATTTTGCGGTCAGCGGTTTCACGGTCGATGCCGACCTTTTGCAGAAGTTCGTAGGCATATGTCTTTTTATCCTTCACCGGCGATCCGTTGATGTTCATGGAGAGCATTATATTTTGAGCCGCTGTCGCGTTGGTCAGAAGGTTGTAGCCTTGAAAAATCACACCGACACTTTTAGCGCGGTAGTTGTCCCTGTTGAGCTTTTTGAGGTCGGTATCAAGGTGTAATATTTCGCCGCTTGTCGAAACGTCGAGCCCTGAAATCAAGGAGAGAAGAGTGGATTTCCCCGCGCCCGATTTCCCTACTATGGTGTAAACTTTTCCCGTTTCAAAGTCTGCGCTGATGGATTTCAATACCAGTTTTTTTGCGCCTTCGTACTGATACGTCACATTTTTAAGAGATAATACATTAGCCATCATTTTCACTTAATTCCTTTCCATGAGTATCTTAATGGGCTCATATTTCGTTATAAAGCTGATTCCGGCGACACTTGCAAGGGTAGCAAGCAGTAGAGAAATCCCAATAATCTGCATAATGGCATCTGCGCTTAATTGTATGTCTATCTCCGCGAGCGCGGGGGCATTCGTTGTTCCACCACCGCCTATGCTGCCGATCATAATCGGGCCGCCTGTATTGGCACTCTCCGCCGCCTCAACTTGTTGACTTAATAAAGTATTAGCGACAGGCTGTGCCGTCACAGCACCCACACCCAATCCAATAATAAGGCAAATTACGGTCAATATAAGCATTTCAGATAACAGCCCTAACGCTACATTGCCTTTTTTCATGCCCATCGCTCTTAATACGCCAATTTCATATTTGCGCTCTCTCATAGCGATGGTTGAAAGGAGGATCAAAATGAGCGCACCTAGTATAAGCACTACAACTAAAAATGTAACCGCAATTTTCTTTAGTCCTTCGACCGGGCTGACAATTTTGTTGTAGCTATTGTCATCTGTTGAAACCGCCATATAGTCGTCTAATCCTTTTTCGCGGATTTCCGCTTCAAAATCCTCTAACATAGACGGCTCTTTCAAAAAATAAGTGGCATTAACGGAAAGACCGGATTCGTTCGCATTCATTGAGGAAACCAATGTTTCCGTTGTCGTTAAAATCTCATTGTGCCTGTTTGACAGCGACATTTGAGCACCCGAATATTCCTGCGTAAAATCGTAGTAGATGCCTACGACAGTCAGTGTATATTGCACCGTCCTTTTTGTCCCGTCCTCAACATTTGTCATGTCCGCATATACGTCTATCACGTCATTCACCGACAGATTATTGAGCGCGGCAAATTCCTCGCTGATTAAGCATTCATTATCATTTTCAACCATTCTGCCGCCATCCGAAACCACGCGCTGCCCTTCCTCAAAATCAGCAAACTGATTCATGAGCATAAACTTGCCCAAAGTAATATCGCCGCCGATAGGTGTCATCATACTTCTGGATGAACCTTCATCTACGCCGGTTAAATCGTCACTTGTTACATCTTTCGACATGCGCATGATATACTCTTTGATGTACTCCGAATTTGCAAAAACAATGCTTTGCTGTGCAGATACCCGCGGGAGAGCCATTGCCCCAGCTCCACTCGATGGCCCGTTGATTTCCAGAAATTTCTCGATATCAACTGAAATATTGACTTGGGCACCGAATCTCGATTTATAATCGTTTATAATGCTTTCGGCGGTTGTGTTGATCATCAATGTTACTACAGTCGTTGCGATAACAGCAAACAAGATGATGCCGATTAAAATGTTCCTGCCCTTGTTGCGCCCGATATTTTGCAGCGCGTTTTTTAGAATGTACATAAAAAATAATCTCCTGTTTTTTGATGTCACCATCATAACAAACAGAAGGTTAATGGAAGGTTAAGTCCTTTTAGTGTTCTAAAGTGATTTTTGTACCTTGCCCTGCGTTACTTGTTATTTTGATTTTAATGTTGTGCTTATCGAATATATTTTTTGCAATCGCCATGCCCAGCCCATTCCCGCCGGATTTTTTTGAGCGTGATTTGTCAACGCAATAAAAGGGTTCAAAAATCAAGTCCAAGCTTTCTTCAGGTATTCCAATGCCGCTGTCTTCAATAACAATGTCATTTACCCCTAACGTAATCTGCACTGTTCCTTCTTCTGTGTTATAGCGAACAGCATTTTGCACAAGATTTGTAAATGCTCTTTCAAGCAAATTCTTATCACCATTGATTCGGCAATCACCGAATATATCGAAGCGCACTCTTTTTTCATCAATCATTTCAGACATATCAGCCGCAATGTTTTCAAATATCTTCCTGCAATCAATAGATTCACAATTGCTTTCATCAATCAAACTATTCAAGGATAATAACCCGCCGACAAGATCAATCAGGCGTTTCGTGCTTATCCTGACTATCTTGATAATTTCTCTGTAATCTTCATTTGTAGGCTGCTCGTCCATCTGTAAAACATCAATATTTGCCATAATTGAAGATAATGGGGTTTTGAGTTCATGCGCCGCATTTTGGGCGAAAAGACGTTGGTTTTCAAATGAGTGATTGAGTTCATCAAGCATGTGGTTGAAGGAGTGTGTGAGCTGAGCGACTTCATCTTCTCCGGAAGGGGGTTCAATCTGCGTTTTTAAATTATTTTCATCAATATCTTTTATTCTTGCAGTAAGCGCAACTATTGGTTTCAACGCTCGGCCAGATATAAAATATGCTCCAACTGTTCCAACGCAAATAAAGATAGCCGCTATGATAAAACTCTGTATTTTGAATGCGCTTTGAGATTGTTGAATAATATGTCCTATGTTCATTATATCTGCATCGCTTGAGAGTTCATCCGGAGCTTTATTTTCAAACGACTTTTCATCTATTTCAAATTTCATTGTACTGTCTGTCGGTATTCTTATATATCCGAATGGCACCACAAAGTTTTGTCTCGCATTTAGGATAGATAACCCTGTTATACAAACGGTTACAAGGATTAGGACAAGGGCAGTCAGCAGAGTTGTTTTTGCCCGGATTGTCATCTTATTCCACATAATATCCTTGCCCCCTTGTATTTTTTATTATGTCCTTAGACAATTTTTTTCGGAGCGAGCTAATGTGTACCTTGAAGGAATTAATGTAGTTGTCGGATTCATTGTCCCAAACGTGTTCTACCAATTCTTCGATGCTTATAGCAATTCCTTTGTTTAACATCAGATACTCCAAAATGCCGTATTCTTTTTTTGACAAATTGATTTCTGAGTCATCTATATAAACTCTTTTGATCGCGGTATCGAGCCTTAATTTGCCGATTGTAATTACGGTATCAACGGTTTTGAAGTTGCGTCGAAGCAAAGCCCGAACTCTTGCGTCCAATTCGTCGAAATAAAACGGTTTGGCCAGATAGTCATTTGCGCCGGTATCAAATCCGATAATTTTATCTTTAACTTCGCTTCGTGCCGAAAGAATTAGAACGGGAATAGTCTTATTTTCATTGCGAATTTCTCGCAGGATATCCATGCCATCTATTTTAGGTAAATTGAGGTCAAGGATAATGAGGTCATAAATATTAGAAAAGTAATAATCTGAAGCCGCCTCACCATCCCCCGCCATATCAGTAGTATAGCCGAGTTTCTTGAAACCCTTGCTCAGCGCTTGCTGTAATAATTCTTCATCCTCGACAATTAATAGCCGCACAATATTCACCCACCTTTCCGATTTCAAGTATAGCAGACCAAAGGTTAAGCGGAGGTTAATTTATTTTATTAATCTGTATTTTGGGGCGCGCATCCACAGGTTTTTCCGCATCTTTAGGAATCGCCCAAACACGGCTGAACCGAATTACACCTAGCTATAAGGTGAGTCCATCTGAATTTATCAAATTGACGAAAGGAAATGAGTTCCTCTTCAATATGGTTCACGTAACAATCCAAAAGCGGTTTTGTTCTCCTTCTAATGCTGAATTCTATTGTTTATCCGTTCGACAGACAGAGAAAAGAGTATTCACAGAGGCTAGAAATCAACTATTTGTATATTGGAATACTTGGGAAGTAGAGAAATAGAAAAAAGAAGGCGAATGTCGTTATGGGACTTGAAGTTCTGAAACCCTTGTAAATTAAGAATAAAAATCAAAAAAGTAGTCGAGTTCGACTACTTTTTCGTGGTGCGATCGACGGGACTTGAACCCGTACTCCGTTAAGAACACGCCCCTCAAACGTGCGCGTATGCCAATTCCGCCACGATCGCATAGACAAATTCCTGGAGCTCTGAGGGAAATATGCCAAAGATGGCACAGCAGATAGTATATCCATTAGGGGTGAATTTGTCAAGCAAAAAATCGACAGAAGATGTGGGGAAGGACGGTGCGAAGCAAGCGATTTATTGCGTGCTTGCCTCCATCAGCATTGAAGCCCTTGCACAGGAAATCGGCGGTGCGATGCTGAAATTTTTCCAATACCATTGGAAATATACATTTTAATGCCGCTGCGCTTGAGGGCTTTAATGAAAAAGCCTTTGTGGGTCGCCTATGCACAGAAATGTGCGCGCAAGAACCGTATGTCCTTCAATATCTTCAATGCGCCCTTTGAAACATCTACCGCGTGAGCTTTCCCCGCCGCCTATGCGGAGGAACCACTTTCCCCATTTTCACTCCAAACTTCCGATACCCATGTCGAGCTTGATTTTAGACCATTTCCCATGCGGCTGTATAATAACGAAAACCAGCTTTTTACCAAGCTGCTTGGCGAAGCCGCACCCGTAAACGAAATCTATGCTTTCAGCCAACCAGGCGACCACGGGCGAGGGGATCATTTGAGTCTGGAGCGCGTAGGCGGAAGCCGGCGCTATCCCATCCACTGGGGCGGCCTGTTCCTTGGCATGATCGGCTTCCCATATCGGAGCCATCATTTGGGCTGCTTTGTGCGCAAAGACCCCGAGGATCTCTATGGCCGCAGGCAAATACGCCTGCGCTATGATCTGGTGCCTTATATCTTGACGCAGGCTGGGGCCTGTGCAGCGCAAGGCTTGCTCATGGTGCCTCCATGTTTCTTGAATTCCCGGCCCCCCTTTGTCGTGTGCTGGAGGGTCAGTATTTCTTTGGTGAGGATATCCTAGCGGCTCCCCTCTTTGCGGATGAATAGTCCCAGTGCTATGTCCATTTCCCCAAAGGTTCTTCGCGGGATCTGCTTACAGGCGAGAGTTATGCCAGCGGCGCGCACCTCTTGGCCGATGGCGGCTT
>JGI994J12354_10001894_pt1 | contig 20960 bp, 31 predicted proteins | sample IntmicLarv3ML3BL_FD_12354 | JGI IMG/M metagenome (IMG submission 12354) | reverse complement strand
CGGATTGAGCGGACTTGACGCACTTGCGGCAGACTATTGGCACTGGCTGATAGGAATATTCGCATTGTTCAACTTCATATTCAACATCTATCTCGCATACGCACTCGCGCTCGAGAACAAGATCCCGATAGTCTGAAGATGATCAATCAAACCTTTTACAAACACCTTATTCTATTCTATTATCCGTTTGATTTCTAATAGAATTTATACTGTCACTTACGTATGTAAATACGAAAACCTATGACCGGGAAGAAGAAATTACATCAGGAATATTATCTGATGATTAAATTTCAAAAGTATGCAAAAGAGTACCAAACAACGTGATATTATTTCCAGTTTGAAATAGCCGGATAATGAACAACTTTAAACAATTATATCGGCTTTGAACTTTCTTTTTATTGGCAACTTACAATGACAAATCACTTGTACATAACCCATCGTTTCAAATTGAATAACGAAACGATGGAGTGGTTGAAAGGAATGCAAAATATGTTCACGCATCATCACGGATTTGAGGATCCTGCTTTTTTCAAAGGTGAGGAATACATCTTATGTGTGTGCAGTCACGAAAAGATGATAGATGCCGACCCTTCACTATGGAGTGACTGATAATAGTTAGGTCCTATTTCACAAAGACTATATTTAGAAAGCGCATCACGCATTTTGATAGCATCATGAAAGAAGCAAAAAAGAAGAAGATCTTGGCATGGTTTATGGTACTCATAATGATCGGTGTCGTGTTCGTTGTAGCGGCCGCGTTCATTGCAGGTTTGTAAACACTTTCCATTCTCACATTTTTACCTCTTATTATTAATTTAGCTAATAGCTTTATTAGCGTTATTATTTACGATACTATATTTGAACAGAAAGATCATTGCGATTTTTCGTCCATTCTGTCGGAATAACAGAATCCTTTGGCAACACGTTCATCCTGCATCTTCGACCATTCTTCCATTCCTCTTTCGCGCAACACTTCGTTATCGGCAAACAGGACGCTGTATTGTTCATACAGGGCAAAATGCTTGCAGGGGTAATCGTTGCACAGGGCACACATCTCTACTCCTTTTTCTTTAGCACAATTTCGAATGGCGCAGCTCGGATCGCCGCCGTTCTCTTTACATGATACACACAATCCTTTTTCGGCCATGTTCTTCAGGAACGGCCAGAATTCACTGCCACCGGGAACGAATTCGATGAAGTTCTCAAATCCTCCCTTTTTCATCTCGTCAAGCAGATTCTGTGCCGCAGGACGGATCCTTGCCTTCACGACACAGCACTCACAGTAAAAGCCACAGTAGCAGATGTATTCTTTTTCCATGGTTATATGTATTCGATCTGCGGTATTTGTATCATAATCAAAGGAAAGGAAAAAAAAATTATGAAAGTTGAATATTTCACGGAAACCCAAGGGAATACGTGGATATTCCGGGATCCCAAGTTGATATTCGGGAGTGCGTAGTTTTCTGTACATTGTTGTATTTTTCTGTACATTGTTGTATTTTTTGTGCGTATAATTAGGGGTAAAATTGGCGCATCTTACGCTATCGCAATATGCGTAGCACATCCTGTGCATTATCTAAAATTACTTTTATTTTCAAATACACCATATTGTTCTCTACATAAAAAATTACAGAAATAACAGGCAGTGCTTCGCTACTGCCATCTCGTAAAGATAGTATCGCACCATGGCCGGCGGGTAAAAATGGGGTTAAGGTGTTTAGTCGGTTTCTAGATCGTCTCCTGTGCACGTTTTGGTAGGGGGTTTTGTCTCTTTCCACCGGGGAAATTCCACCTCGACACCGAACGGCGGTAAAGTGGCCGATACTCGTTCTAAGGTACGGGCTGTTGCCATGAGATCGCCGGCTGTTGCCTTGTCCTCTAGGATCTTGATCATGGCCGAGAACGGGCCCTTCTTTTCAAGTCCGAAGAATGAGTACAGGTTTCTAGCTTGCCAATACAAAGGATCCGTTCCGGTAAAGGCTACACCGCGATCTAACTGCAACAGTGATGTTGCACGCTCGCTGATGTAGTCCTCTATCTCGCCTTTCGTCATCATACGTCTATCACTCCATCGGTCGCATACCTTAGCGCGTGTGTATGCCTTCTGCCATACCATTCCGGCGGTATCATGACTAGGATCCTATGCCACCGGGGAACCCACGAGAGGTACAGAGGGTTGATGATCTGACCGTGGTCCTTTAACCAATTGTAGGCCTCTACGATCTTCTTGTTTCCGGTCATACAGTCACGGGCAAATTCCGGCCGTTCAAATGAGATCCCCGTAGGATGTGTCCACTTGTGCACCATGATCAGATCCTGATCACGGAAAAAGGCAATATCGGTGTTGGCGGTGTTCTGCACGGTACCCAATTCGATAATCCTTTTGTGAGAGATCTTAGGTTGAAATTTTGTGATCTCCGTATTGAGTCCGGATCCTCTTGCCTGTAATTCCTGGGATAGATCATCAAAATAGATCTTAGAATCGTTCCTTGTTGAATTGCCCAGTTTGTGTATCAGATCCGGCTTAGGCATATCCGGGAATAGATCCCTTAATTGCTTCGTGTTATCAACGGGATACCGGTAGAACAATGATGCACGATCCTTGAAGTTTTCCACCTGTTCCCCGATAGCGAACATCGTACCGGTCTTAAGTTGCTTGCCGGATCCGATGCAGAGGATAACACCGTGTTCCATGTTCTCACAGTATTCTATGATCTCATTGTCCGGTGTTATCGGCATGATCATCCCCCTGTTTTTCTTCCGGGAGCTCCGCTAGTATTCCCATGATGCCGGCCAGCACGCTCTCACTTGATGCAATGATCTGTCCGGCGGTCTTTATCCCCTCGATCTTGTTGAAATGACGTAACCTAAGGTTTTCATCCTCTAGGTATCGCATCCTTTGTACCACTTCTCCGTACACATTCCGGAACGCAAGTACGAACAGAGGGTTATATTTCGTGTGAATGTCTCCCCATGTGATCACTAATTTATCCCTTTTGAACCATCCTTTTTGTGGTACCCACGCCACTTTTTGAGCTAAATAGGCCTTGTTATCTGTTCTGAAATTCTCGATCGGCGTGATCAGTTCCGGCTTTTCCATCTTCTCGAACAGTCGTTTACTGATTGTATGCGGTTTGTATCCGATCGGATTGAGGGATACCTCCAGAATGTGGACCTTAGGTATGATCAGATCCATGATGCTCATGATTGTGTCACTCCCCTGTAAACTAGAGCACCGCCTAGCGCAACAAAGACCGTTTGAGTCGTTATTATCCCCAAAATGACATCAGATCCGATAATTTCGGCTAATGATGTACCCATCCACACCGAACCGAATATCATCAATATTCCGCCTATAATGTTGGTTATTTTCATTAAATCACCATAAAAAAAGAGAAAAGTGGGGATTATTCCCCGTTTGTATTGATGTCCGTTGTCGAGAAGTAGAATACACAGAATACCACTAGCAGGAGGATCGTTAGTGGTATCGAGTTCTCTACTAGCGCATCCATCCAGTTCATGCCGGAGATTATCGTTAGAGTATCCCCTGCCGGAACGGTATGATCAACCCATCCGAGAGCATCGGCCACGTAATAGATCGAATCGTTGCCCGTTGTGGCGTACAGGATGACATCTAGCACCGCCCATGCACCGAATATGATTGCTGGTATGGCCATGTCATCCCTTCCCTTTTAACCAACCTTTCCGCTTGCGTATCTCTCTGATCAAAACAACTGTTGCAACTCCACCTACGAGTATGACAACCCATGTTATCGGATTGTGTAATATCTTTGTCAAGGTATCCCAAATTGTCTGTTCCAACAGTACATAATCGGTCATGATCTCCTCCCGGTACCTTTCTTTGATGATTTGGTTAAGATCACTTTGATGACGACCGCACCGGCAACAACGCATACTATGATCAGGCCCAATGATGCAACCCATTCGGGGATCCCGAACAGACCGCTTGTTGCATCCGTTACACCGCCGTTGGTCGCCCATTCAAGGCCGAAGAAGGCAGCTATCCCCGGCATTGCTTTGCTGAGGAATTGACCGCCTTTTGTGATGATGGTAGTTTTGCCTGCCATGTTATCACTTCTTCCTTCTTCCTACGAGATATGCGATGATCAGAAGAATGATCACAACAAACGCAACAAATAGGAGTTTGTCCAGAAGGCTGTATTCATCATCCCCATCGTCATCGTCATCGTTGCCATTACCACCACCGCCGTTCTTCGCTTTGATGTAAACGAAGATCGAACCGGTATCTGTGGTATCATCTGCATGAGTCACTGTGATCGTCAAACTGTATGTTCCCACTTCGTTGGTAGATCCGGATATACGGTTGCCGTCAACGGTCAAGAATGCCGATGCCGTTCCGCTGATCGTGAGAACATCGCCTTCGATCATGCCGAGAATATCAATAATGATAGGCTCGCCGGCGATGCCGATATAATCAGTCAGAGCATCGAGTGATAAGCCCACCGGCACACCTTCCGCTTCGATCTCGACATATTCCGTAACTATGCGTTCGCCGATGTTGTTGATGGCCATGCAACGCACGTTATAGTATCCCGGTACGGCTTCGTACGATGTGTCCGAAGTCCATCCTTCTCCGAAGTCAAAGTAGACCACAGAAGCGTGGGATCCTGTGAAGGTTACGGATATGATCATATCGTCAACCGATACATCAAACGATGATACCGGCGCGACATCCTCTTTAGCATAGACCGTAATGTCAAAGTCAGCATGAGCACCCATCGATTTGTAAGTCATACCAAGATATTCAGAGGTCGGGGTTCCTTTTAACGTAGCATATCTAACACCATTAACTTCAATGCGTTCATACGTGAGATATGGTGCATACATCATATATGCCGAAACATATTTTTCGAGATACGAATACTCAACCCCTACCCAAGCCATCTCACGATGGTACGAATCAGTACAGACAACCGTTACAGTAGCAGTTGCCGGAACGCCATCGGCACCGACAACAGTGCAAGTCAATGAGAATGCACCCGATGACGGACACGTGAACACAGAGGTTACAGACGATGAAGAAAAGGCATTGTTCTCCGGATCTTTCCAAGTTATGCTAACTGCGTTGGCCACTCCGATCGCCGTCAGATCGAATACTCTAGGAGTATCCGCACGTTGTACGGCTATGATACTGTCTATTGATGCGGACTGGCCTGTTGCCGGCGGTTCGTACACGGAGATCATCACGGTCTTTGACACAGTGACGTATCCGGTCGCGGATGCGGAGAATGTGATAGCGACCGTTCCCAGATCTGTTGGTATTCCATTGATCACTCTGTTATTCGATACGGTAAATCCGTGACCGGTATAGTTGGCACTGCCTAACTTTACCCCGGTTATCGTGATGGTCGCATTCTGCGGATCCGTTGCCGGTTCGTAGCTGAACAATGTTCCTATTGCCTGTGTGTATTCGATCGGTTGAGTGATCGTGATCGGGATGGTTATTTTCAAGGTTGTTGTTGTTGTTTTGTAGCCGGATGCGGATGCCGTCAGAGTGACGTTATACGTTCCGGGGGATGCGGTCGGAGTTCCGGATACGGTCTTGCCGGATACGGAGATCTGCGATGATGATAGTCCGCCATAATTCGATATCGCGATCGTGGCGGTTGTTGGGTTCGTTGTGAATGTGTGAGAGAACGGTTGGCCTTGTGTCACGGTCGCCGAGTATGACGAGATCGTAACGCTTGCCTGTTCCCACACTGCATACAGTGTTACATTGGAGGTAACGGTATACGGCGTTGATACGGTCGTTGTTCCGCCGGAGGTCAGAGACCAGCCCTTGAAAATGTATGCGCCGGTCGTGTATGTCGCAGTCGGCAAACTCGCATGAGTACCCGATACGATCTGCTCAGTCCAAGCGGTTTGTCCGTTTACTTTTCCGATCCCTGCGTTGTATGTTACATCGAAGGTTCCAACGGATACACTAAACGTTATGCTGAATGTATGATCATGTGTACTGATCCACCAATTGTATGATCCGGGAGAGGTCGGGGTTCCGATCAATTTGTAGTAATCAAAATTATTCTCGGAATATTCTGATGCAGTTGTACCCGGAGGTGTACTATACCTTCTCAATTCAAACGGAGTATTGATATTCGTTAAGTAGGGAATATCAGATACAACGTTGCGGGATCCGGACATCCGGTATATCAGAATATCCACCGGCTCTCCTACCTTCAATTCAAAGGTGTGGTTGAATGCATTAGCATCAACTTCTTCATCTGAAGCAGATCCGAGAACGATCGCACTGCTAAGGATCGCAAAGATCGCGATGACGGTCGTGAACATTATCTTCTTGTTCATGCCACCACCCTCGCGATCGCGGTAGATCCGCGGAAGATCGTGTTATCTTCTATCCGGATCTCTTTCCGGTCCATCTGTTCGCAGATCTCTTCAATGTGTTTCATTGAAGCTGTCAGATCGGGGAACAATTTGGCCGGGATCCGGAACTCATATTGAGTATCGCTATACCGGTAGACTAAGCCCAACTGTGGCGGATGCAGTACCGGATCTCCGTGTACGTTATCCGTGATCTCCGATGATCGGTACATACCGTACGTATTCCCGAAGATCGTAGCCCATTTTGGCTTTGCCCACTGATAATAGGTCTTTTTTCCTTTAGCCGGGGTAAATCCTTGCGGATCCACCTCGTCATCAAAGCCCATCATGTGTTTTTTTCACTCCTGCGCTCATGCGCAATTATGCCTATGCGAATAATCAGTTATAACAAAATTGTGGCAATATTGCCAATATTGAATATTTTAGGCGTTTTTTACCCTTTTTCCGCCGAAATTATGCCGATTTGAATACCCATTTTTCCGCTTGATCGGGGGCACACACTCGCATAATTTCGCCCGGCGCGGGTATCAGAAAGCATCCCAATTCCTAAGGTAAAGGTTAAAAACGTACACTTCTTTACCAATTTCCGTACGACCTATCTTTCAATGAAAGAAAGAAGGTCAAACGTGGGGGTTCTTAGGGGGAGTGCTCACACAAATTTCTAATTTTGTGTGTGTGCTGTGGTTGTGTGCTGTGTGTGTGCAATACATTATTTATAATCCAATCGCCTATAACATCATGAACTTAGCCGTTCAGGAGTGATGATATCATCACAATACAGAGTAGGACAGGATATGAAAAAGTAAGAGCGGTAGCCTTAGTGCAACCACCAAAGAAACTGGATGATGGACGAGTTGGATATGGGGTTACGTATAAGGAATTATGCAAGATCCTATGGGAAGAAAAAATATCCAATCATAGAACCGTGGATAAATGGATCAGGGAATGGAAAAGTTATAATGCCCTTGAAGAGGGTATCAGCGAGACCGGGAGGATCTACTTATTCCGTGAATTAGAAGATACATACAAAGAGAGTTTAGAAAGAAAGTATGCGGATGCTATACCACCTGTAAAGGTGGTGTGCTGATGAACAAGGATCGGAGAAAACAGATCCAGAAGATGTATGACGATCTGACAGGATGCAAGGATCTATTCGAGGCCCTGCAATCGGAAGAACAGGAATATTACGACAATATGCCGGAGAACATCCAACAGGGGCCCAAAGGCGAATATGCACAGGAAATACTCGATATGATGGATGATGTAATGTCATCCTTTGATGATCTCATATCGTACCTAGAAACACTAACGGAGTCGTTTTGATGACGTTCAAGTATCTAGGATCTAGCAAGATCGATGCTACAAAGAGGGCTTCTATCATCAAGGAAGTACAGACGGTCCTTGACGTCAAACCCGGAGATCATGTTTTTTTCTACATTGAAGATGGAAAGATCATACTGAAAAAGGCCCCGGTGTTGCCATGATGCAAAACGTAGATCAACCGGCGTTCCGGGATGCCGTAGATCGTATTGATCGGCAATTATCGACCGGATCCAAAACCATGATAGATCTACGCCGGAGTAATCCGGATATATGCTCTACTACGATCACGAAGGCCTTATCATACCTAAAGAGTAAGGGTAAGATTGATTGTGGTAAATGGCCTAGATCCTATTGGAAAATCGAAGGTATCGATGGGTATGATCCATCGAACCCCGACATTCCTGATGGTCAATACATCGAAGGCACTCAACCACGGATAGGCGATCTCTGATGTCGAGCGACAACCGAACGTCAACCGGATCTAAACTGATCGAGGACGAGGAACCCATCAAGATCCGGTGTTTGTACAGTATGATCAATGTGATGTCAAGCCGTGCGATAATGTGCAAGGCCTATGACGATTGTCATATTAACGTTCCGAAGGAGTACAGATCCTGTACGGATTGCCTGTATCATGAGGATGCGGAACGGAGATCCAATTTAGGCTTGAAACCTAAGAACATCATAGCGAAACCTATACCGGGTATTCCGCCGATCGACAGCTATCATAATCCGTTTTGGAAGGGATGATCTTCTTTGAAACCCTTTACCTACTTTTTTATAGTGACACTTCTATCCAATATACAAGGGCAATGCGTTCGTATTGCCTTGACGGTAACGGGATCTAGCTACTCTTGATCAGGCTAAGTTCTCGAAAAGCACTTTTAACAAAGTGATCCCGTCCCGAGTATCAACCGGACACGAAAAGGTAGGGTTTATTACCTCTTTTCCGTGGATTCAAGTTGATATTCGGGAGACCGTCGTTGACATGATCTTTATTACTTTTTGATCATGTTGTGTATTTTTGATAATAATCAGAGAGGATTTAGAAATATTGAGTAGAAATTGAAGTTTTTTCTTTTTTTCTTATGTTTCTTAACTTATTGATATTAGTTAAGCTATTTACTTAATTAACTAACTTATTAATGGTAATATGAAATTATGCCGAAAAAAGGAGAATTTAGAAACATTGAGTAAAAATTGAATTTTTTCCATTTTTTCTTATAATTTTTATTTACTGATATTAATTAAGCTATTTACTTAATTACCTAATTTATTAATGATAAAATAAAATAAAAAATATTTTTTATAATATAGTGTAATAAATTTAGTATGTAAAGCTATCAGTTAAATTAATTGCATTATGTAAGAATTTAATGCAAAATCAGTCAATTATTCGAAATCCGCTTTCTTCCCCTTCAACTTGGAATCGAACGTTGCGGCTCTTCATTACTTCTTGAATGGTCTTGCCGTGTATTCCCAATCCGACGTTTATGAATTGATTCTCTATGACCTTCTTGCCTTCGAATTCAACCACGGGCTGGAAACCAAGGGGTATGTGAGCCGTTTGAACCTGCATGGCGTAGATGCACCCGTTCTTGTCATAGATGGGCCCTCCGGATTGTCCCCTCAGCCCCGGCGACGACGTCTCGATGTACATCATATCGTAATTACCGTCGTTGCTTTTGCCTTTCATGACATTCCTTGTATGCATCCCCTCATTGGGGAACAGCGGAAGAGGCAACACTCCCTTTTTGATCTGGAATACCTTTGCCTTTTCGTCGAAGGTAGATTCTACCGGGGCAAATGGGAAACCCATCCTGCAGAGGGTTGTTCCGGGGCGCATACTGTTGGGGTTTCTGAACACAGGGTATTCCTCTATCCATTTGGGATCGAAGGGTTCAAGTCTTCCAACGCAGAGGTCCAGTTGACGATTGACATATGCATCGCTGATCCTTACTCCGTCCCATGCCCACCAGAACGAGTGGTTTGTCAACCATTCCGGATCCATTTTTATCTTGTTATTGAGGGTTCCCCGGTTATTATCGTTTGAAGCATTCAATTCTTGGATCTCCTTCATCTTCTTCTGGTCGCCTTGGAATTTGACAAAGGAATCGAACATGTGGCCGGCTGTGATTATCCATCCGCTGTCATTGATTATTATGAAAGTTCCGCAGACAGCATTCACCTTTCCGTCCACCTGTCTTGTGGATATTATCAAAGGTCTCGTGAATTTGGCTGCTTTTTCACAGGCATCGGCAAACATGAACATTGAATAGAATAGTAGTATAAATCTTATGTTTTGAAAAAATTCGCTTTCCAACAATGTCGATTTCTAATGATAGTAATCAGTAACGAATAAGAGTATCAAAAATTAATGAGTTTAAGAAAGAGGTTTGGGGACGGATCCCCGTTTACTGTTTTTCCATTATGTCGACGATCTCGGGGATATCCAGGATCGCGCTTCCGATGGCGCTGACAAGATCTTCGTTTGCCATGATGATGTCGATGACCTTGGGGTCCATAAGTGCCATCCTTCCTATGTGGATGATGTACATCTTGGCAAGGTCCTGAGCATATTTCACTTTGATGTCCATGGCCTTCTCTTCTTCGGCGCGGTCAGGCATTGACAGTCCGTTGAGGTAGAATCCGGTGTACAATGAAAGTGTGTCCTCAGGCAGGGATGCGATATCCCAAAGGTTCCCGGTGAGGTCGTTGGTACCGTCTTTAAGATCGTCTACGATCGACTTGTATCCAGCTATATCGTTCTTCAGGAAATCGATCATATCGAGACATTTTTCAGCTTCCTCTCCAGTGAGGTTGGTTGCCTTCTCCTCGAATTCGTCGATCTCCATTATTTTTCGGCCGATGATCGCGCGCATGAGCACGACCTGTTCTCTGATGTCCATATTCCCATCCATTTTTTTCACCGTCTTAACGTATATAACGTCCTTTGTACATCATGTATATATCTGTTATGATTTAGACTTTTTCTTTTTCTTCTTCTTTTTAGTCTCTTCAGAGCTTATTTTTTCGTAGAGCTCGTACAGTTCATCGTTGTTGATTATTATCTCTCCGATGGCTATTACGGCGGAATCATTCTTCGCCAAAGCTTTGATCATTTTCTTGCTTCCTAGGATATCTATACCCACTTCAAAGGATAGGAGATCCATGAGTTCTTCGAAATACTCACAGCGGATATCATCTGCCTCATATTCGCTTTCAAGGTCATCTGGAGAAAGTCCGTCCAAATATTTTGTGAAGTCCCCGGTAAGATCATATTCGTTTGCCCGAACATCATCGAATTCGGGTTTCTCCAGACCTTCGTCTTCACCCGTGATGCCACAAAGGACAGTGATGTAACTGGATATGTCCTGGTTGAGGTAGTTGATAAGGTCTGCATTCCCGTTATTGGATGCCAGTTCTTCCACCTCGGCAGTCTTCCTTTTTATGACCTCTTTCATGGTTTTTATTGCATTTTCCAGGTATTGATCGTCTTCTTCCATGGTAACCGTATGAACCTATGAACATAAAACGTAGACTGAGCGAAGGGTTAGCATTTGATAGGAGATTAAATAAATCCATATTCACATGACAACGAAGGATACGGTCATGAACGAAAAGGATAATTTTATCGTTATATTTGTGATGTGCGTTGCCCTGGCAATATTATTTGTAGGCTTATCTTATCCCGCGATCTATTCCCATTCAGAGAATTTCTCAGAAAATGAAAATTATCAGTTTTTCCCGATCCATTTCACGAATGATAACGTCGTAGTCTTTTCAGACGATGACTTTTTTGATCGGATACAAACAACGTTGGTCGACTGCACCGAAAACGTGAGTAGTTTCACTGAAAGGATGCCCGTTAAAGGGGACATAGTTTTCATTGACGAAGCATGGTTGATCGAAACCGAAGGAGAATGGCTTACCGATGAAATGTTAAAAGCGATGATCTTTGGGGAGATGATATTACTGTTCGTCGACGGTGACTATTACTTTTATTTCCATTCCGGCATAGAGTTGCTGTCATACAGTTACAGTGTTGGTAAGGTTGGAGACATGTATGGTGTATATTACCCAAAGAATGGCCCCACTTGTCACTATGAAATAGTTGGTTCAAGTTGGTCCCATAAGGTATGTGAGAGTTACATGTGGGCAGCAGATGTAAAGGCTAAGTTTGGAGCAAATTGTGAAAGTCTGACTTGAAAGTTTTGCCACGACCTTAATATTTTTTATTTCTAGCTACTTTCTTCACATTCTTACCACAGAATGGACATTTTTCATGGATCACTTCAAACCCTTTCTCATCTTCACCCACGAGTTCCGGCCCCTGGAAAGTATCAATGACATATATCGATCCGGCCAGGACATTCTCGTACATCTCCTTGCAACATGCAGCTTCAACATCCACGTCGGATATCTCGAGGTTCAGAATGGGTCTGGAACGTAATTTTTCTTTCTTTTCTGTGTTTATTTGAGCTTCTACTCTGTCTGCATCCATATCGGCACCGATGTGATTCATATTCGCGGAGAATGCAAAAAGTTTCAACGATTCGTAGAGGTCTCTTTCAACACCCATGCCCTTCTCGTACATGGTCGCCAGGATGTATATGGACTCGGGGTCCATTTCTTTCGATGCTACGGAAATGTATGAATACGCCTTTCCAAGGTCTTTTTCCACCCCGTTGCCTTGGAGATACATCAGTCCGAGATCCCTCATTGCTGGAATATGCCCAAGGTCCGAAGCTTCTTTGAGATATTCGATCGCTTTTTTCGGATCTGTTCTGAGACATTCCACACCTTTTTGATATACGGATTCTGGCGTTATTTCGTCACTCATTCCTTCACCTCGGTTTTAAGACGTTCCAGATGTTCTTTTGCCAGCATGCTTCCGCTGTCGGCGGCCAGGTTGAACCATTTCATGGCCTCGTTCTCATTTTTCTCCGTTCCGAATCCGTCCATGTAGTAGCATCCCAGAGAATACATCGAATCAGGCAGACCTTCAAGTGATGCTTTCAAAAACCATTCGAACGACGTTTTTTGGTTGCGGGGAAGGTCTTTGGAGTTTCCGTAATAGAGTATTCCGAGTCTGTCCATGGAGAACGCATCGCCCTGTGCAGCCGCTTTACCGTACCATTCCGCGGCCTTGGAACGGTTCACTGCGGTTCCGATACCAGTTTCATAGCATGTCCCCACCTGATATTGCGCATTGATGTTTCCTGCGGCGGCGGCATTCCTGTAAAGCTTGAATGCCTTTTCCTCGTCCTTTTTCACACCAAGTCCTTCCTGATGAAGGTATGCAAGGGAGTTCCTCGCTTCTGCGTTCCCTTGATTGGCGGACGCTCTGAACAATTCCGCGGCCTTGACGTAATCCTGTTTGACCTCTACTCCGTCCATATACGCTATGCCGAGGAACAATTGTGCGTCGGCGATCCCAGCTTCCGCACCTTTCTTTGAATATTCAATCGCTTTTGAAGTATTCATACCCAGATAATCTCCGCTGAAGAACATTTTCACAAGAAGGGTCATTGCATCTTCGTGACCCTTCTCACTTGCTTTTTCAAGTAATTCGTAACCTTTGGCAGGATCTTGGGCAACTTCCCATCCAAAGAGATAGGCCATGCCTAAGGCATATTGACCGTTGGCACTTCCTTCTTTGGCAAGTCGCTTCACTTCTTCTATATCAACTTCCACTTCACCGTCATCGGTATCGAAAATGAATCCTTTTTCTTTATCAGACACAGTCGGGTATCTCTTTGATAAATATATTATTTCATACTCTTGTTTTCAGTTCATTGAGATATCTTTCAGCTTCTTTGAACTTGGGGAATAATCTTTCTTCCCTTTTGAATGAAACATCGTGTGCTCTTTTCGTGGGGCGATATCCCTGCCTAAGATGAAGTGATTCGTGGTAAACAACAAAATCGATCACATAATCCGGAGTTGAAATATTATCCAATGCGGATGAAACCGCAACGACTCTCATCATTGGCGAACAGTATCCCACTTTGCGATAGTTCGGATGCACGGTCCATGTGAAAAACGAATTTTGGATATCCTCCGAGGTCAACAATGAAGAATCCAACAGTCTGTCTATGGATTCAATAAGGTCCCGTTCTTTTCCTACTGGGTCTCGAGTGATATTCTTGCTTCTTCTGATGTATGCTTTTCGGTTGTTGAGTATGAAGTCGTCCGATGTGACCCACTCAAGGTATTCTTTCCCATACTCGTATGGGCGTCCTTTCACCATATCGATTATCGTTTCGGAAAGATCCATCAGAACAGGATCGGGGGCATCCGCGATGTAATCTGATACCATGATCTCAAGTTGTTTCCCTTTTCTTTTCCACGAGACCTTAAAATCTTTGCTTGCGACGAACGATGCATTTATTCCAGAGAATCCCTCCGACATTCCTCTGTTTGACAGGATCTCGGTCAACCTCTCATTTTCTTTGTGCATCGTTCCTCTTTTTCGATGATGTAATGATGTCTTTCTGTTTCTGTTTCATCTGCATCGAATGTTCAGATTTCAGATCCTTTGTGTTCTCGTAATTCCTCCTGGTGTGATACATCATCGTGGATAATGTGGAAGGGGTCGGAGTGAATATCTGCACCTGTTCTGGATTTGTTTTCAGTTCCCTGTGAATGAAATCATTGAGTTCTTCCATATCCTTCATGTAACAACCCGGATGTGCGGCCATGAAGTAGTAGGTCAGGAATTGTTTTTTTCCCTGTTCTTTGTTGGACTCGTCAAACATGTCCTTGAATCTCAGTAATACATCGGGACCAGGTTTTCCCATTAGTCGCAAGACCTCTTTAGATGTATGTTCGGGAGCTATCTTCAACTGTCCCGAAACATGGTTTCCTACTATTCTGTCAACGTATTTCTTCCCGTTCAAGATGTCTGCGATCACCATATCATAGCGGATTCCGGATGTAACATGAACCTTCTTTACATTGGGTATCTCGGTAAGTTTCTCAAGGAGACCCAGTTGGCGCGAATGATCTATACGTAATTTGGGGCATGGTTTTGGAAATAGACATTTTCGATCCCTACAGCCACCCACCGCGGCCTTGGTGGGACATTCAATTCCGTACATATTGGCAGTGGGGCCCCCGACGTCGTTGATAATGCCGTTGAATCCTTCTCTGGACGCAATCGCTGTTGCTTCCCTTATGATGGAAGTCTCCGATCTGGATATCACCGCTCTTCCCTGATGTACCGAAATGGCGCAGAAGGAACATTCTCCATAGCATCCTCTGTGTGTCGTTATCGAATTCCTGATAGTTTCGATCGCTTTGACATTTCCCATCTTAAGATAGAATGGGTGTACCCTGTTCTCGTAGTCCAATGAATGGATCCTATCGAGTTCTTCAACGGTTACCGCTTTCTGGGGAGGCGTATGGATGAGATATCTGCTTCCGTGTTCCTGTACCAAGCCTTTGGCATTTATCGGGTCACAGTTCTCATTGAAAATTCTAAAGGCTGTAATGAAATCATCTTTATTTTCAAAGCATCTTTCGTACGAGGGCATTGAAAGATATCCTTTGGGAATATCCGATCCGATGTAACATATTCCTCGAATGTCGTTTATGTCCATTCCTTCACGCATTCTTTTTGCAAGTTCCAGGTTGGAAAGTTCTGCCATTCCGTAGGTTATGATATCCGCTTTGGAATCGAAGAGTATACTCCGTCTCACGGAATCCGACCAGGCATCGTAATGCGTCACCCTTCTGAGACTTGCTTCGATACCCCCCAACACTATGGGCTTTCCTTTGACGTATTTTTTTATGAGATTGGTGTAAGCGATGCAGGCACGATCGGGACGTCTGTCATTCGATCCTCCGGGAGTGAAATCGTCATCTTTCCTGCGTTTGTTCGTCGGGGTATAATTTGTCACCATCGAATCTACACATCCCGATGTGACGCTCCAGAACAACTCCGGCCTTCCGAGCCTTGCGATATCTTTATCGGATTCCATGTCGGGTTGTGCGATGATCCCCACTCGGAATCCGTTCTCTATAAGCCAATGCCCTATCACCGCGGCACCGTTGTAGTAAGAGTCGATGTATGTGTCACCTGACACGATGATGATGTCAAGGGCGTCCCATTTCCTCCCCTTGACCTCTTCCATGGTCGTGGGTATGAACATTTAGCTCACAAACCGATATTCCATGATGTAATCATCCAAACGAAAACCATCTCCTATCTCGGAATCATCGTACTTTACGATCTCGAATCCCTTTGATTTGTAGATGTTAATGCTGGGTATGTTGTTCTTGTTCACATGAAGGTAGACGCAGTTCATGCCAATGCTGTGACCGTAATCCAAGATATCGTCAATGGCTTTCGATCCCAACCCTTTGCCTCTGCATTCTTCTTTGAGATATAATTTGCTCATCAGCAGATGATCGTTCTCGGCACGTACGGAGTAATAACCGACCTTCTCATCATTGTGAATGATGAAAGAATAGATGTAACCTTCTTTCTCGATCTGCCTGTGGATGGCTTCTTCGGACTGGAAGGTTTCCACATAGTATTTCACAAGTGAATTGTCAACTATCGGATTGTAATACTTGAAACAGATCTCTTTGGCCATTGCAGAAATAAGAGGCGAATCATGCACATCGGCGATGATCATCATTTACCCCCGGGAGCGACAGATTTGGAAAATTTTCCCAAACCGGTTTCGAAATCAACGCCGAATCTTACATCGGTGCCTGCTTTTCTGGTCCTTTTGATACTGTCCGTTGTAAAGTTGACTGCGATCTCGGACGCTTTTCCCAGATCGTGACCGTTGACCAAAGCGGATACCGCTGCGGAGCCGAAAACGTCTCCGGTGCCGTGATAGTATCCCGGGATCGTCTCTCTGAAAGAGAACGAGACCTTTTCCGTCGAGGTGTTGTAGGTGGCGGCACCAAGGTGCTCGTCTTCGAAGAAGACTCCGGTAAGTATCACGTTCTTGGAGCCCATCGCACCCAGATCTTTTAACAATTCGAGGATGTATTTTTCACTGTATGGGCCGGGTTTGTACTTTTTGTCTAACAGAAGTGTTGCTTCTGTGATGTTCGGAAGCACAACATCTGCCTTTTCACACAGTTTTCTCATGCCTTTGGGAAATGAAGGATCGAAGATGGAGTACAATTCTCCGTTATCGGCCATTACCGGATCCACGGCGACAATGGTGTCTTTGTTCCTCAGTTCATCGATTATTCTTGACACAAGATCTATCTGTTCAAAGGAACCCAGGAATCCGGTGTAGATAGCATCGAATTTCAGATCCAAGGTCTTCCAGTGTTCCAATATCGGTATAAGATCTTCTGTAAGGTCCCGGTACGTGAAGCCTTTGAATCCTCCGGTATGTGTTGAAAGTACTGCAGTAGGCATGACCGTACACTCAATTCCCGCAGACGAGATTATGGGGAGAGCCACTGTCAGTGAACATTTTCCGAAACAAGATATATCATGAATCGCAAGAACACGTTTCTGGACCATACCCAGTGTTAAAGCACAGAAATATATTAAATTCATCCTGCCGGGTCACGGCAGGATAAAGGTTTGATAACTCAATCTTTGAATTCGGATCTAGCTGCTTTTATTCTGCCTGAGAGCAAGAGGCCAATGATACCAGGAACTATGAAGAGCAAAGATAATATTGAGCCCAGTATGCACGCCCAGTAAGCTACACGATTGAATCTTTTCAGACAGCATAGGGCAACAGAAATTATTGCTAAAATACTGCTGACGACCAGAATTGAATAAATACCTATGACCAAGGATCGCATAAGTTCTATCATGGATTCCGTGAAATAGAATGGGTCCTCTCTCAACAGCTCGAGCGTGGATTCAAGGTTCGTGAGACCGTAGATAGTGTCCAGTATCACAAAAATAGCCCAAATGGCACCTGTTATTATCACAATGTTCAATTTTTTGATCGTTTCTGCTCTAAAACGAGGATCCATTGTATAATTCACATCATTCTTTTTCAGTCTATATCCACACGCAGGACAATATTCATCGTTTTGGTGGATATTTGCACCACATTCGGTACAAAAATTTAGAGTCCTATCCTCATCCATATTCCTGTACTGTGTTTTCAATATATTTTTATTATGCCTTATTATCCAAAGAAATCGGGGAAATTTGTTTGCATATGTTATATTCGGCAATTTCATTTCGCCACAAAAACGGTAAGACTGCCCCAATATCAAAATATTCGAATGTGCTTTACCTTGTATGGCGAAGATACGTTGTATGGGTTGCAATAAGCCCATCGGGGGATTAGTGGGGGCATTTGGCGTAAAATTGATGTCTGGACAGGTATGTCTTACATGCAGAGACAAACTTGAGAAGATGCCGAACTATCAATTGATATCGCCTGATCAAGCGAGAGCTGTGATAAAAAAAGAGATGACGATGGAACAAGTGGCAGAGCAGATCCAGCGAAAGTACGGCGGCGGCTCTTCAAAGTCCATATCTCCCTCGGAGGAGATCAGACAGTTCAAAGCGTTGTTGGACGAGGGACTGATAACTCAAGATGAGTATGATCACGCCAAAAACAGGATATTGGGCCGTTAACAACTGCATCCTTACATCAGGTCATTATCCTCAAGGAACTCTATCGCCAATTCATTTCCCAGATCGGCCGCGGTCAGGAGCATTTCGAGTGCCTTGTCCGGGTCTTCGGGAATATCGCCGCCCACAAGATACATTATCCCAAGACTATAGAACGCGTCTGAAGAATTCTGTTCCGCGGCGAGTTTGAACCATTTTTCCGCTTCTTTAAGATTCTTTTTCACACCATCTCCCGATTGGTACGCGATGCCGAGATTGTTCTGTGCATCCACACACCCCTGTTCCGCAGATAGTGTGTACCATCTTATCGCTTCCTTTTGGTCCCGGCGGACACCGACCCCTTCGTCGTATGCGCATCCGAGGTTGTATTGGGCGTTCTCCTCTCCCTGTTCGGCGGCAAGCATGAGTAACTTTATCGCTTCTTTGAGGTTCTTCTTAACCCCTGTTCCGAATAGATACATTGAACCGAGATTGCTTTGTGCACCTGCGTTTCCTTTTTCTGCCGCAAGCATGAACAGCCTCACCGCTTCTTCATAATCCTGTTCAACACCCCAGCCATTGTCGTACATGATGCCAAGGCTGTTCTGTGCGTAAGCATTCCCCTGTTCCGCTGAAAGTGTGTACCATCTGATAGCTTTCTCATAGTCCTGTTCTATGCCGATACCTTCATCGTACATCGTACCCAGATCGAACTGGGCATTTTCATCGCCTTTTTCCGCTGCGAGTTCATATAATCTTGCGGCTTCCTCATAATCCTGTGGAACTCCCCAACCGCGCTCATACATCAATCCGAGATTGTATTGTGCATCTTCGTACTCTTCTTCCGCCGCAAGTGTGAACCATTTTACTGCTTCCCGATAGTCTTTCTCCACGCCGCTCCCATCAAAGTACATGATCCCGAGGTTATTCATAGCAAGGACACTCTCGTTCTCGATGGCGAGTTTGAACCATTTCAATGCAGCTTCGTAATCCTGATCCACGATGATGCCCGCATCATACATTACTCCAAGGTAATTCTGTGCATCTGCATCTTCTCCTTCGGCAAGAGTTGTGATGATCTCGATCCCCCTATTCGCATCTTTGGGTGTACCGGTTCCGTTGATGTACATCCTTCCAAGGTTGTATCGTCCTTTGTCTTCGCCGTTTTTTGCCGATATCTCATACCACTTGAACGCTTCTTCATAATTCTTCTCGATACCTTCGCCGTGTTCATACATCTGTCCGAGAGAATCCTGTGCTTCCGCATGTCCTCTTTCAGCTGCGATCCTATACCATTTCACGGATTCTTCGGCATTCATCTCAACACCGGCACCCACTTGGTATATCAAACCAGTTATGAAGATAGACTCCAGATCTCCTTTCTCTGCGGCTTTCTTGAACCATAATGCCGCTTTCGAATCGTTCTTCTCTATACCTTTGCCTTCGAGATACAAGAACGCCAATTCTTTCTGTGCGAATTTAAAACCGCTCTTTGCAAGGGCTTTGGTGTTCTTGAATCTTTTAATGTCGCTGTATTTCACATTTGTGCATCTGATTTCAAAAATAAACATTTTTGTTGCAAGGTTTTGAAATGAACGGATTAATATACAAGAACCTCAATCTCTGGTCCACGGAATCAGGATCTCAGTCTTTTGGGATTCTCCGTGGCGAAAGTTTCTTTCGCAGGTCGCACGGGGGCGTTGGCCGAACGTGCGAAGTTGGTTTTTGTATTATTGCTCCAGCTATGCTTTTATATAAGTTGAACCTACACGTGCACGTTATCACATGGATTTTGGTCTTTGTGATTCGTGAGGAATGAAAATGGTAACAGTCTACGACGTTCCTGCCGAGAAATTGATACTTAAAACAGCCGAGAAACTCAAGGGGAATTCCAACATAGTTCCCCCCGAGTGGGCAGAGTATGCAAAAACCGGCAGGCACACAGAGAGAGCACCTGCACAAGATGATTGGTGGTACACAAGGGCCGCCTCGATCCTCAGGAAGCTCTACGTCAAAGGGCCTATGGGATCTTCCAAACTCGCAGCCGAGTACGGTGGATTCGCTGACAAAGGTTCGATGCCTAACAGGGCAGTGAAAGGCAGCCGCAACATCGCCAGAAAGTGCATGATGCAACTTGAGGCGGCAGGATACCTTTTGCCGACCGGCAAAGAAGGACGCAAGATAAGTCCGGCGGGACAGTCATTGCTTGACAACACTGCCAAAGAGGTCTTCGACGAGAATAACAATTGAAGGTGAATGAGCATGGAAGATCCCGAACTGGAAGCAATAAGACAAAAAAAGATGGCGGAGATCCAACAGCAGCAGGGAAACCAGGCTGCAAAAGAGGAACAGGCCAAACAATTCGAGATGCAGAAACAGTCCGTGTTAAGACAGATACTTTCTCCCGAGGCGAGAGACAGGTTGGCAAACATCAAATTGGCGAATCCCGAACAGGCGAATGCCATAGAGATGCAACTGATCCAAATTGCCCAGAGCGGAAGGTTACAAGGCATCATAACAGACGCCATGCTCAAAGAGATCCTTCAGAAGATAGTACCTCAGCAGAGGGAGATCACGATACAGAGGAGATAAAATGTCAAGTACAAAACCGCCCGCAATGAAAGGCAGGCTCAATAAAAAGGTCAAGCAGAACCGCCGTGTTCCCGCTTGGGTCATGATGAGAACGAACAGACAGTTC
>JGI994J12354_10001893_pt1 | contig 20963 bp, 25 predicted proteins | sample IntmicLarv3ML3BL_FD_12354 | JGI IMG/M metagenome (IMG submission 12354) | reverse complement strand
TGCTGCACGAATGCGGCGCGGGGCTGACGCTTGCCGTGCGCAATGCCATCGTCCTGCTCGGCGGTGCAAAGGAGCTGCCGCTGTTTGCGCCCCAAAGCAACCTGACCGCCCTGCTGGACGAAAACGCCGCGCAGCCAAGCCCGGCGGAGCAGCCCTTCGCGCAAACCGTCCGCTGCGGCATGCGTAAGCAGGATGACATCTCCCTGACGAGCGTGGGCGAAACGCAATCCCTGCTCAGCCTGGGCAAAAAGCTGAAAATGCTCACCGGCCAAGAGCTGCTGCCCGGCGACTTTCTCGTCAACCACAGCGAACACATCCCGCGCCCCGCCCTGCCCCTGATTTGCGCCTGCCTGCTGCTGACGCAGCCCTTTGCGGATGGGGTGATTGGGTTGGGGTAATGCGGATTGATTCGGAGGGAAGCATGATTGACAAAAATCAAATGATGGACTGTGTTCGCAGTCAGCTTGCGTTGGATTATAATTGCACTCCCGATGATTTCATGAAAGACGGCATATTGTTTACGGAAGCGGTACAAAAAGAGGGCCGACGGCGTTATCCCTGGCGTTCTCCCCGGATTGAAATGATTGCGATGGGCAATCGTGTGATTATCAATGCGTCAAGCGATGTGATGCCGCTTGTGCGCAAGCAATTCGCGGGACATTTACGCGAGGAAATATTTTGTCTGCCGTTTTTTTATGATTTCAACATATACCATTTGCCGGATGTTGACAAAATTGTTCCGCTGGAAAAGTCCGGTGAGTTTGAATATAAGTGGTTTGAAAAAACGGATTTGCCGCAGCTCAGCAAATTAAAAGGCTTCGATTATGTTTTGGATTCGTCTGCCGAATTGGTGATAGCTGCAATACACAAGGGTAAAATAATCGGGATGGCGGGCGTAAAAGCGGATTGTGAGAAAATGCGTGCCGTCAATGTGGATGTCTTAAAAAAATACAGGAACAAGGGAATCGCAACCGCGCTTGTAAACATGCTGACGCTTGAAGTGTTGAATCGTGGGTTTATTCCGTATTATTTCACGGGGAGCAGCAATACCGCCTCGCTTCGCACCGCAGTCAAGGCAGGCTATTTTCCCGCGTGGACGCATACATACAAGGTGATGACGGGAAATAAATCGCTTTTCGGCGGTTTGCCAAATCTTGCATAAAGGAAAAACGCAAAAACACACCGCTTTCGGGCGGTGTGTTTGGTATAGGCTGTTTACTCATCGGCAGCCATCGCCTCTAATTCTTCCATTGTTTTGGTTACGGTATTTTTACTGCGGTTGGCGATTGCGCCGCGCAGCCGTGCTTGGTTGACCTCGTTGTAAAACGGGTCAATGCTCAGCTCGAATGGAATTCTATTTTGACGAACGACCGCTTTGGCAAAGATGTTGAATGCCGTGGACATATTGAGGCCCAATTCACTGCAAATCACATCAAATTGCCGCTTTGTCGCATCATCCATGCGGATGTTTACGTTTGTCTGCGCCATGTTGTCAGCTCCTTCCCTTGGCTTATTATCCCCATTGTACACTATTTTATTCGCAATGTCAATGAGATGTCAATAAAAAGAGGGAGGTGAGTGTGGCTGGGGCAAATCCTTTCCTTTGCAATTATTGCAAAATTATGGTATAGTGAAGCGGACATCTGGGGACATTCCCATTTGCTGAAATGCATATCAAATGTGAATCGTATCAAGAGGAGGACACACAACCCATGAAAATCCACCAATCCATAGAATCCCTCATCGGCAGCACGCCGCTGCTGGCGCTTTCGCGTTACGGCGCGGCGGCGGGTGCGAAGGCGGACATATTGGCGAAGCTGGAGTACTTCAACCCGGCGGGCAGTGCGAAGGATCGCGTGGCAAAGTCCATGCTGGCGGATGCCGAAAGCAGGGGCTTGCTGCGTCCGGGGAGCGTCATCATTGAGCCGACCAGCGGCAACACGGGCGTTGGTCTTGCGGCGCTGGCAACGGTGCGCGGCTGCCGCATCATCCTCACCATGCCGGAAACCATGAGCGCGGAGCGGCGCAGTCTGCTGCGGGCCTACGGCGCAGAGCTGGTGCTGACCGAGGGCGCAAAGGGCATGAGCGGTGCAATTGAAAAGGCGCGGGAGCTGGCGGCGCAAATCCCGGACAGCTTTGTGCCGAGCCAATTCCAAAATCCTGCCAATCCTGCCGCGCATGCCGCCGCCACCGGCCCCGAAATCTGGGTGGATACCGATGGCAAAGTGGACATCTTCGTGGCAGGCGTGGGCACAGGCGGCACCATCAGCGGCACGGGCGCATACCTAAAGAGTCAGAATCCGAACATAAAAGTCGTTGCCGTGGAGCCTGCCGAGTCGCCCGTTCTCTCCGGCGGAGCGGCCGGGAAGCACGGCATCCAGGGCATCGGCGCGGGCTTTGTGCCGGAGATACTGGATACCGAAATCTACGATGAAATTCTGCAAGTTGCAAGCGCGGACGCGCTCGCCGCCCAGCGCAGCCTCACCAAAACCGAGGGCGTATTGACCGGCATCTCCTCCGGCGCAGCCCTCCACGCCGCAACCCAGCTGGCACAGCGTGCGGAAAACGCCGGGAAGATGATAGTCGTGCTCCTGCCGGATACCGGGGAGCGCTATCTTTCGGTGTTGGGGGAGTAGGATAAACGGAGGGGATGCTGTGGATCAGGGCTTGATTAAAAATATCTAACGCATACATCTCTTTTGAGAATTTCCCACTTTCCGCTTGCGGGTGCTGGCTCCCCCGTGAGCAGAATTCCTTTCAGATACAATTTTTTTGGGAAATCAGCAAAAAGCCTTGCAAGCATTGGCCAACGATGGTAGAATGAAGAAGTCAAGCAATATGAAGGATTTTAACAGAATTTCTTTTCAAAAACATTCAGAATTAGGGTACATGGCGAAAAAGACGAAAGTGAGGACAATTTTATGCGGCAGACAATCAAACAGAGATTCATATCAACAGGGCTTATTGTTGGCGTTGTTTTGTTTGTGATGGCATCGGTGAGCATTGCGGCGAGCGCAGCGCCGGCCAGCCCGTTCGCGGCAGAACACCAACAAGCCGACGGCACGCTTGTTTCGCTGGTGAACCGAGGTGACGAGTTCTTCAATTGGACAGAGGATGAGGAAGGATATATCGTTGCCTATGATGCGGAAAGCGCCAATTGGTGCTACGCGCAGGTTGAGGACAACGATGCAATCGTTCCCGGCGAGAAAATCGTCGGAAAAAGTTGGTTCGCAAATTTACTCAAGCGGGGCAACAAACAAAAAGCAGACGAGTTGACTTCGTTGCTGGAAAACGTGAGCCGTCCAAAAGGGCAGAGAAAAAATGCGCCTGTCAATAATGGCGCGGCTCCGCCGGATTCCGGCGTTGGTCAAGGCGGTGTCAATCCTGCGGAACACAGCAAAAACAGGCAGCAGCTGTTGGTTTTGTTGGTGGAATACAGCAACAGACAGTTTACCACCTCCTATGCGGAGGATACGACCGCTTATTGGTCAAACCATTTTTTCGGCAGCACGGGCAAAACAGTAAACACTTATTACAAAGAAGTTTCCGGCTCGTTTGACCTGCAGTATATCATGCCGGCCTTTACGAAGGAAGATGATACGACAATCACTGCCGGGCTTCCGTCCGGTGTGAGCTCTGTTCTGATAAAAGACGGCGTTGTTAAAGTACGGCTGAGCAAGAACCATCCCAACACCACAGCCTTTGGCGGTGCTGTTGAGACCGATGTCGGCCTAGCCTTTCATGCGGTGAAACAATATATGAGCCTCTCGGATCTCCCAAAAACCGGGAACACCATATTGTGCGAGGACTTAAATATCACTTCGGTCATAGCGGGGTTTGATGCATCCGGGTCTTCAAGCACACCAAGCGTATGGGCGCACGCAAACTGGTGGTATTGGAATAATGTCAATGGAAAGCAAAGAAACTATTCTGTTGATTATGGCAGCAATTCCAGTGGAATATTGCGCTCGTATGCGGCGCATGGGGAATTATACAATGCGTCCACCCCCATGCCGATCGGTGTTTCGGCGCATGAACTGGGGCACCTCTTGGGCTTGCCCGATCTATACAGCTATATCGGCGGCGATGGCATAGGCGCGTTCAGTTTGATGGCCGGCGGAAGCTGGGGCACCGATACAGCAGGCGATACAAAGCGCGGAAATACGCCCACGCATCCGGACGCATGGTCAAAGGCTCGGTTGGGCTTTTCGAGTCCGGTGACAGTCTCTTCCGCTTCCTATTGGAAGAACAATATCAATAGCTTTGCGAACGTGAACGGATACAGCGCGCTGAAAATCACGTCCATTGCTGCTGCGCCACAGTATTTTTTGGTGGAAAACCGACAGCTTTCGGGGTATGACCGGGGGCTTGGCGGTCTCGGAAAGACAGACAGCGGCATTCTGATTTACCATGTCGATGAAAGGGTTCTGGACGGGAGCGGCGGCAGAGAGAATGACAATAATTATCATAAGGCCATTGATTTGGAAAAATACCCGGATAACCCCTGTTATGAGGCAGGCGGCGTGTTCAATGCAGCGTCAGCGCCAAACTCCAATTTCCATACAGTGGGTCATACCGTAAATCTGACAACACACACGGATTGCCATCCTCAAACATTGGCCAGCGGCGTTCAACTAAAAATCAACAGCGCCAGCGGCGATGCAATGGAGGTTGAAGCGGGATTGTTCGCTGCGGTAACCAATATTACGGACGTGCCAACGACTGCGGTGGCGGGAACGCCGTTTATGCTGAGCGGCACAGTGGTGCCAAGCAACGCGGCGAACAAAACGATTGTCTGGAGCGTATACAGTGCGGGGACGACGGGGGCATCCATCAGCGGCAGCAGCATACTGAACACAACGGCGGTGGGTACGGTGACGGTTCGGGCAACCATCCTAAATGGCGCAGCACCCGGCACGAATTATACGCAGAACTTCACCATAGCGGTAAGCGGTGCCCGTGAGCTCACGCCAGCGGCCGCCATCCATTACCAAACCGAAAGGTTTACAGGCCTTGTGCCGGGAGAGAATTACACGGTCAAGGGTTTGGCGAGAGTGGCCAATGCGGCCGGTGAAATCGATATAGAGGAAGCGTGGATGAACGGCACATCGCTGGCGATTGTGAAGCTGGGGAAGGGAACGGCAACGGCTGATAGCTTGCCGCAAACGGTGACCATTCCGGCAAGACCGGCAAAGCCGATCGGGCTGAGCGGCATAGCGCCCACGGCCATCGGTGGCACAAACGGCAAAATCAACGGCACGACAGCGGCGATGGAATACCGTGCTGCGGGCGCGGATGCGTGGACAAACTGCGCTGCGGCAAGCACGACGGTCGGCGCAGCGGGAAGCTATGAGGTTCGGATTAAGGCGGCCGTAGGGACGAGCTTCAAGAGTGCGGCGGCAGCAGTGAGTGTGCCTGCAACTCAGATGGTGGATAAGACCGGCTTGAACGCAAGGATCAATGAGCTGAAGGGCACCGGCAAGGGCAACTACACAGACGCAAGCTGGAATGCGTTCCAAAGTGCTTTGTCAAGCGCGCAGACGGCCGCAAATAACGCAAGCGCCACGCAAGCACAGGTGGACGATGCGCTGAAAGCCTTGAATACGGCCTGCAATAATTTGCAGGCGAAGAAGATGATTGCCAATACACAGTACGAATCCAACCCGCTGAACTGGGTGCTGATGATTCTGTGTTTCGGCTGGATTTGGATGTGGTTCTAGGCAAATGCTGATTCAATCGGTGCTGCCATCTTGCCGAAAAAAGATTCTGCAGGATGGCGGCATCCGATTTGTTCAGTGGTTAGCCGCAGAGGTTCTGCGCGCAGCAAAGCTTGCGGCCAACAGCCAAAAATGAAACACAAACCCAACTTTTGGTCAACATATTCTTCACAAAATGCGTGATACTATAAAAGCAAACGCAGCGATATTAATTCGAGTGAAGGAGTGTAAGAGCAATGGCGAAGAGTACGGGTAAGAGCGTTATCCCTGAAGCGCGTGATGCCCTCGACCGTTTCAAGATGGAGGCTGCCAATGAGGTGGGCGTCAATCTGAAGCAAGGCTACAACGGCAACCTGACCTCCCGCGAGGCAGGCTCGGTCGGCGGACAGATGGTCAAAAAGATGATCGAATCCTACGAAAAGGGCATGAAATAACGTTTCCGGCACAGAATGACAGGTGTTTGCGGCGGCGAGCCGAAAGAATCGCCGCAAAAACGGCGAATCGTGATTCCTGTCACTGAAATTCTTGCGGAATCATTTCTCTCGAACCGTTGGGATGGCGGGCACGGCGATGGCCGTGCCCGCTTTTTTGGCAGCACAAAAAAACTTCGTCTATGCGGATGAACCCATACGCAGTTTTGGCATACACAAAAACCTTCCCTCATAATTCAGCAAAGAACAAATGCTCTTGCGATTTCAGTATAAGCGCAATTTTGGATGTTGTCAGGCAAATCATAAAAAGGGGTCGTATTGCAGCAGCGCGCGGGAAAGGCATCGTGGCTGTCGCTCAATCCAAAATTTCATAGCCGAAAACATCACCGAATTTTTGCTGATGCACTTTATTACGGTCGAATATGGGGTAAACCTCTTCCATGTATCGCTTCAAATCGTCCGGCAGGGTGTGGATGCCCTTAATAGAGATGAACGCATTGCAGCCGTAGATTGAATCCATACTCAAGGAGTCCCACAATGCATCCAAATTACAGCCGTAATGCGCTGGGAAATCAAGGGTGTCTTTCAATTTGTAATGCAGATTGCGATAAGTCTTGCAGCCGGTGAAATCCAGTTCGATATATTTCATGTCCTGTTCCATGCTTTTTTCTCCTCAAATGATTTCATGAAAAGTATAATAGTGGTCATATGTTGTGAATATTAGACCATCATTAGACCAAAGCACTCTGTGGCCGTTACGCTTGCCTTCATAATAGTTTAGGTCTGCCTCGTACCATATGCGACCGGGAACTTCTGGCAAGTGATGATTATCATTTCCGTATATTCCTTTTGCTATCATTTTTTTTGGTGCGGAGAGATTCGGCGATTTTCCGCTTCTCCAGCCCAATGCTTTGATTTCGTCTTCCGTAATATAATACGCTGGCAACATTCTATAGTGCGTTAACCACCAATCCGCACCATTCTCGCCGTCCTTAGTGCCGCGTCCTGCTTCGATTGCGGTGGTTGTCACAATATCGCAGCGGCAGCTTGGATGGAGCGGCGGCTCGGGAAACACCGCTTCTCCTTGAGGATATATTTTCCCATGTGCTTTCTCGCAGTCCACGCAGGTGAACATATCCAGCATCGTTTGCCAATGCTGCCAATTTTCGCTTGGAACACCCCGAACAAAGAAATAATCGTTCTTTGCTTTTTCAGTCTGCGGCCATGCAGAAACAAACCCATACGCAGTTTTGGCGTACACAAAATCCCTCCCTCACGATTTGGCGAGGAACAAATGTTCTTGCGATTTTAGTATAACCGCAATTTTGGGTTTTGTCAAGCGGAAAATAAAAAAGGATGCCCCGCAGCTGCGGGGCATCCTTTTTCATAAAACATCACTGCGAAACATACTCCGCGCCCCTTACGGGCAATACCTTGAGGGAGGAAAGGCGCAGGCGCAGGTATTTTTGTCCGTTCTCCACATAGGATTCCAGGGTGCCGGTGGCCTCCACCCAATCCTTTTGCGCGGGGCATTCGCCGTCCCATACCACTTCAAACCCGGCGCTGCCATCGTTTCTGCAGCAACCGGGACCGTAGCGGATGACATATTGAACGGTTTCGCCCGTTTCTTCCCAGAAGTCCGATCCATACAGCCCTTCATAGCGGATGGTTTTGCCGATATAGTCCGCGGAGTTCAGGAGAATGTCGTTCGTCTGCGCGATGAAGAATTTTTCCTTGATTTCCACTGTTTCGCCGTCCGTACGCGGGAACGCGGCGGTACTATGCGCAGTGGTGGATTTGGCCAAGGTGGTCTGCGCGGCGCTCACGCCGTTGTTGGCGGCGGTGGTTCCGTCAGAAACTTCCGGCGGATTTGCACAGCCAAACAGGCTGAGCAGGGCAACGAAAAGCAATGATGCGGTGAGCTTTTTCATAATTTCAGCAGTCCCTTCTATCGATGGTTTCTCTGCGGCAGAATTTTGCCCTTCACGCCGTTGGCAGCCCAAAACAGCAGAAAGACGGAAATGTTCACAATCACAACGCTGGCACCCGTGGGCGCTTCGTAGAGATAAGAACCGACCACGCCGAAAAAGAAGCAGAGCACGGAGACAAACGCCGCGCAGATGGTGACGGTCTTGAAGCGCTTGCAAACGCGCATGGCGGTGAGCGCGGGGAAGATGATGAGGCTGGAGATGAGCATTGCGCCCATCATGCGCATGCCCAAAACGATGGTGATGGCGGTCAAAAAGGCGATGAGCATGTTATACAGCCCCGTTTTGGTGCCCGTGGCCTTGGTGAAGGTTTCATCAAAGGTCACGGCGAAAATCTTGCTGTAAAACACCACAAAGAGCGCGAGCACCACCACGGCCAGCACCACGCTCAACGTGACATCATTCTTGCTCATGGCGAGAATGCTGCCGAACAGATAGTTGCACACATCCGTGTTCATGCCCGTGGTCATGGAGATGACCACCGCGCCCACGGCGAGCGAGCCGGTGGAAATCATGGCGATGGCGGCATCGCCCTTGATTTTGCTGTTTTCGCTCAGACGCAGCAGCAAAAAGGCGGCAACGACCACTACGGGGATGGAGACCGTCAGCGGTGCGGCATTCAGCGCGGAGGCGATGGCCAGTGTGCCGAAGCCAACGTGCGAAAGACTGTCGCCAATCATGGAATAGCGTTTGAGTACCAGGCTCACGCCCAGCAGCGAGGCGCAGAGCGAAACCAGAATCCCCACCACAACCGCGCGCAGCAGGAAGGTATAAGAAAACATTTCAACGATTGTGTTAAGCATTTTTGTGACCCTCCCCTTCAGCAGCACAATTTGAAAAACTTGTTTTTGAGTTTTCTCCCAAAAAGGTTTTTCCGATTTCGGAGTGCGCGTAATCCTGCGCTGTGCCGAAAAAGACCTGTTCGTTTTTCAGATGCAAGATATTGCGCGCGTATTGCATGGCGCTGCGGATGTCGTGCGAGACCATGATAATGGTGATGCCGGTTTCGCGGTTGATTTGCGCAATCAGGGCATACAGCTCCTGCGTCACCAGCGGATCCAGACCGGAGACCGGCTCATCCAGCAGCAGCAGCCGCTTGGTGGCGCAAAGCGCCCGCGCAAGCAAAACGCGCTGCTGCTGCCCGCCGGAAAGCTCGCGGTAACAGCGGTTGCGCAGGGCTGCAATGCCCAGCCGCTCCAGATTTTCCTGTGCGAGCGCCTTGTCCTGCCTGGCGTAGAAGGGTCTGGCTCCGCGTATGCCCAGCCGCCCGGAGAGGACGACCTCATACACGCTCGCGGGGAAGTCCTTCTGCGCGGCGGTTTGCTGCGGCAGATAGCCGATTTCGTTGGCCTTCAGCCCCTCGCCAAAGGTCAGACTCCCCGCGTGGGGCTGCTTCAAACGAAGCAGCCCCTTCATCAGGGTGCTTTTGCCGGAGCCGTTTTCACCGACGATGCAAAGGTAATCCGCGCGGTTCACCGAAAAATTCAGTCCGCTCACCGCAACGGCATCCTCATAGGCAAAAGCGGCGTTCTCACAGGTAATCAGAGCCATAATTATTTTAGCGCCTCCTTTAGGTTTTCTACATTTTGTGTCATGAGAGAGAGATAATCCAGCCCGCTGTCAAAATCCGCCTTGGAGATGTTGTGGCAGGAGTGCAGCTGCAGCTTTTTCGCGTCGGTCGCCTCGCAAATGGTGTCCGCCAGCTTTCCGTCGGAGAATTCGATGGTAAAGACAACGGGGATCTTTTCCGCCTTCACCTTATCTATCAAGCCCGTGACGGTGGAGGCGCTTGCCTGCGTTTCCGTTGCGCAGCCGGGGAAGGCGGCGAAGGGTGTCAGGCCGTAGCTGTCCGCAAAATAGCGGAAGGGGAAGCGGTCGGCAAACACCAGCGTCTTGCGGCTGCCGCCGTCCACCGCCGCACGGAAGGCCTTATCCAGCGTATCCAGCTTGGCGAGGCAGGCGGTGGTGTTCTGCTTGTAGGTCTCGGCGTTGTCCGCGTCCAGCGTGCAGAGTTTATCCGAAAGCGCCTGCACGATTTTTGCGGCGTTCTTGGGCGCAGTCCAAACGTGCTCATCCAATTCGGGCTCCTCGTGTTCCTCCTCGTGCCCGTGGTCGTCCTCCATGCCGGGCAAAAGCTCTTCCTCCACGGTGTCCACCAAATCCATAAGCGAAACAATCTGCTTCTTACTCACGTCCATGGAGGCAAGAATGTCGTCAATCCAGACATCGGACTCGCCGCCGACATACACAAACATATCGCAGTTCTGGATTTTGATGATGTCCTGCGGTGTAGGCTCAAAGGAATGGCTCTCGGAGCCGGGGGAGAGCAGCATGGAAAGCTCGATGTTGCCGCCCGCGATGCTGCGTAAAAAGTCGTACTGCGGAAAGATGGTGGCAACCACGCGCAGCTTTTCATTCGCGGGGTCATCAGCAGGCTTGTCGGGCGCGCAGACCGTGAAAAGCACGGCAAGCAGGGAAAGTGCCAATAAGATGGAGCCTATTTTTTTCATTGGGGGTAAACCCTCCTAAATATATTTTTGGACGCAAAAAAAACAAGGCCATCCAATATGACGCAATGATAGCGTCAAAGGAATGCCTTGTCGGGGTACGTCACCCAATCACAAAACCGAGGCCGGGCAACTCTCCCGCCGTCCATACGAAGCCCCGTTTTTGCGGGATTCCGAACGGATACGAGAAAGCAGACCGCAAGAAAGCGGCAACGGCGGTTTTGACGGGCGGCGCACCCGGTAACCTCAGTGATTCAAGCGTACCTTCAGAAAAACAGGCTGCAAAGCGGGATGCAGGCGCTCGCGGTGGCGCGGGAACGCAACGAAACGCGCATTCTGCCGCAGCGCAAACAGCAGCAATGCAATACCCGCCGTGCCCAGCAGCTTCAACAGGGAGGTCACGGCGTGAATCTGTGCGCAGGTGGCGCAATGCAGCTCCGCGCAGTCGTGGTCGCCATGCTCCGCCAAAAAGAAAATGGAAAACAGGGAGGCGCTCATGAAAATCAGCAATACCAGCAGAGAAAATCCCCGCCGCTTACGGAAAGCAAACGAAAACACAGCGCGCCCTCCTTTCCAAAATCGAACTTTTTTTCAGTTTAGCACAAAAGCGGGGAAATGTCAAATTGAAAAAAGAATGCTCTGCCAAAGCAGAGCATTCTTTGAAACGTAAAACTATCTCTTCGGGACCTGCGGCGCACGGCGGGCACCCTTGAGGCCGTACTTCTTTCTTTCCTTCATTCTCGGGTCGCGGGTGAGGAAGCCTGCCTTTTTCAGCGTGGGGCGCAGCGCCTCGTCGTATTGCAGCAACGCGCGGGAAAGACACCGTGGTTGTCGCTCAATCCAAAATTTCATAGCCAAAAACATTTCCGAATTGCTGTTGATGAATTTTGTTGTAGTCAAAAATCTCAAAAACATCTTTGCTGTATTCCCGCAAATCTTTTGGCATGGTGTGCACACCGCGGATTGAAACGAACCCATTGCTGCCATAAATGGAGTCCCTTCTCAGGGAATCTGATAGGGCACTCAAGTTGCAGCCATAGTAATCCGGGAAATTCAGCGTATCCCGCAAACAATAATGCAAATCACGGTAGGTTTTGCAGCCGGTGAAATCCAAGGTGACGGTTTTTATTTTTTTTGCCATGATAAAGCCTCCCGGGCGGTTGTGGATTGTCTAATCCACAATCTCATAGTCGAAAAAGTCTCCGAACTGCTGTTGGTGGATTTTGTTGTGGTCAAAAACAACAAAGACCTTTTTACTGTATTCCTGCAAATCTTTTGGCATGGTGTGTACGCCGTGGATTGAAATGAATGCGTCACAGCCATAGATGGAATCCATACCTAACGAATCGGATAGTGCGCTCAAGTTGCATCCGTAGAAATCCGGAAGGTCTAAGGTATCCCTCATCAGATGGTGTAAATCAAGATAAGTTTTGCAGCCGGTGAAGTCGAGTTTAACGGTTTTTATCTTTTGTGCCATACTGTAACCCCCTAAACAATTTCGTGAAATGTACCATAATGGTCGTATGTTGTGAAAAGCAGGCCGTCGTTTGACCAGAGCAAGCGATGCTTGTTGCGTTTCCCATCGTAATAATTGATATCTGCTTCATACCATATGCGGCCTAGAGCGCTCGGGAGATGCCCGTCGTCATTTAGATAGATACCTCTTGTCATCATTTTTCCTTCTGCAAATTTGGAGGGCGACTGTCCGGGCTTCCATCCCAGTGCCCTAAAATCAAATTCTGAGGCGTAATATTCAGGCAATACACTATGGTGCTTCATCCACCAATCAGCACCGTTTTCGCCGTCCTTGGTGCCGCGTCCTGCCTCAATTGCGATAGTGGGGACAATTTGGCAGCGGCAGTTTGGATGGATTGGTGGTGCAGGATTTGGATCATCCTCCAGCGAATACACTTTCCCGTGGCTGTCCTTGCAGTCTACGCAAGGTATACATGTCGAACATTGCTTGCCAATGCTGCCAGTTTTCGCTTGGGGCGCCTCGAACAGAGAAATAATCATTCTTTGCTTTTTCAGTCTGCGGCCATGCAGAAACAAACCCATACGCAGTTTTGGCGTACACAAAATCCCTCCTCATAATTCGGCGAAGAACAAATGTTCTTATAGTTTCAGTATAACCGCATATTTGGATTTTGTCAAGCAGAAAATAAAAAAAGATGCCCTGCCGAAGCAGAGCATCCGTTGAAACACAAAACTATCTCTTCGAGAACTGCGGCGCACGGCGGGCACCCTTGAGGCCGTACTTCTTTCTTTCCTTCATTCTCGGGTCGCGGGTGAGGAAGCCTGCCTTTTTCAGCGTGGGGCGCAGCTCCTCGTCGTATTGCAGCAACGCGCGGGAAAGGCCGTGGCGGATTGCGCCGGCCTGGCCGGTAACGCCGCCGCCGTTCACGCGGCAGATGATGTCAAACTTTTCGCCCGTGCCGGTCAAAACGAGAGGATGGCGCACAAGCAGCTTGAGTGTTTCCAATCCGAAATAATCATCAATGTCTCTGTCGTTGATGGTGATGGAACCGCTGCCGGGGTAAACGCGAACACGCGCGATGGATTTCTTTCTGCGGCCTGTGCCGTAAAAATATGGATTGCTGTCGTACATTGATTGTTCCCTCCGCTTCCTTAAAATGTCCAGACTTCGGGCTTCTGCGCCTGCTGCTTATGCTCCGCACCGCGGTACACGCGCAGCCGTGTGAGGGCTTGGCGGCCGATAACGGTGTCCGGAATCATGCGCTTCACAGCAAGCTCCACCACGAATTCGGGCTTGGTTTGCATCAGCGTGGCATACTTGACCTCTTTGAGATGGCCGATGTAACCGGTGTGATGATAGTACTTCTTCTGCTCCAGCTTGTTGCCGGTGAGCACGAGTTTGTCTGCGTTGAGGATGATGACACTGTCACCGCAGTCAACGTGGGGGGTGAAGATGGGCTTGTGCTTGCCGCGCAGCAGGATGGCGGCTTGCACCGCGACCTTGCCCAGCGGTTTGCCTGCCGCATCCAGAACATACCATTTCCGCGTCAGGTCGGCGGCTTTTGGCATAAATGTGGACATAGCTTTTCCTCCGTTCAAATCATAAAAATGCTTGATTATCTTAACACAAGCCCCAAAAGATGTCAAGCACTTTTTTTGAAAATTTTAATCCGCAAAGCAAATGCTCCGTTTTTCGCCCGTTTCCTTCCGTTTTCTGAGGTATGCTCACTTTTGAAATATGGATTTCAGCAGGGAAATTCAGCGCCCTACACTGTCTGCAATCCGATTGCCTGTTTGCCGAAAGCTGCCCCAGCCCGAAACTTTTTCGTGCTTCCCCTTGAACCTCTTTCCGAAAAGTGCTACAATAAATACCAAACAAAAACGGGGAGGCACACAACCATGCTGACGGCACAGAAAAAGCAATTCATCGAGTTCATGCTGGGGGCGCAGGTGCTGCGCTTTGGGGATTTCGTCACCAAGAGCGGCCGCAATACGCCCTACTTCGTCAACACCGGGCACTACAAAACGGGGGCGCAGCTGGCGGCACTGGGAAGATACTATGCCGCGAGCATTGAGCGCTGCTGCGGCAGCGACTTCACGGCGCTCTTCGGGCCCGCCTATAAGGGCATCCCGCTCGCCGCCGTCACGGCCGCCACGCTCATGACGCAATACGGCATCGACAAGCCCTATTTCTTCAACCGCAAGGAGGAGAAGGATCACGGCGAGGGCGGCTCGCTCGTGGGCTATCTGCCGCAGGATGGCGACAAAATCCTCATCGTGGAGGATGTCATCACCGCTGGGACGGCGCTGCGCGAGGTCATCCCCGTGCTGCGCGGCTGCGCCGCCGTCACCGTGCCGCATATGTTCATCTCTGTGGACCGCTGCGAAATCGGCAAGGACACCGACAAAACCGCCGTCCAGCAGGTCAAGGAGGAGTTCGGCATCGAGGTACACGCCATCGTCACCGTGCGCGACATCCGCGAATACCTCGCAGAGCAGGGCACGGACGCGGATTTGCTGGAGCGTATGGATGCTTATATGGCGCAGTATTGTGTGTAGCGGAATCAAAAAAAGTGCAGGACGGCGGATGAGGCCGTCCTGCTTTTTTGTACAGAATTATTTTTTGCCGAGCTGCGTTGCGCTGTCCCAGAGCTTTTTGGCGGAGGCTTCGCCTTTTGATTTCCATTGCGCGGCTGTGTCACGTCCGCCGGTTTCAGTTTCTTCCTCAAGGGCATCAACGAGCCGAATGTCATCCACGGACAAATCTATCATGCTGTCTGCTTCGTTGAACTGGCCGGTGAAGAAATCCGAACGCGCTTGCTTGAAGCCTTTCATCTCCTTTTGCAGACGCAGCGCCATCGGGCGGAAGGTGGCAAGGGTCAGACCGCCGCCCACCACGCCGCCCAAAACGGGGATTGCCTTGGAAACGCCTTTTGCAAAGGTTTGCTTGGTCATTTTTACGCCGAGTAAGGCGGAAACCTTCTTGACGATGGGGAATATCGTGCCCTTGGTGAGCGATTGCGCCGCGATTTTTTTCGCTGCGGAGGCAGCGGCCGTGTTGGAAATCTTGAGCACTGCCCTTGCGGCGCCCTCCACGCCGAACATGATACCGACAAAGAGCGTCAGCAGGGAAGTGGTGGTCTCGTCAAACTGTGAAATGTCCTGCCAACCGTAGAGATAAGAGATTTTTTGCGCAATGCGCAATATGTGCGCCGCGTATTGCGCGAAGTCCGCCGGGATGGTGCCTGCCATGGCGAAGCCGCCTGGAATCCCGGAAACAAAGGATATGCCGGACACCTTTGCCGTTTCCAGATTGATGTGCTTCAGCGCGATTTCGTCTATCTTTTCCATTGGGATGCCCACATGCGAGGGGCTGAACGCAATCGCAACCTCGATTTGCCCGGCAGTGCAGCATTGCTGCAGCTCCTTGCGCAAGAAGGTGGCTCTGTCAATTTTGACCAGAGGCAAATTAGAAAGCTGGTGCAGAATCATCTCAAACTTGTCGCTGCTGCTTTTTTGGAGGCTGTCGTTGTTGTTTTCCATGTTGTTTCATTCCTTTCGTTGATGGTGCTTTTTGTCACCATCTAGAGGAGCTGTAATTTTTACGGATTACAAAATCATTATACAACGAGTTTCTCATATTGTCAACGACAATCGCGTTTTCGTAAAAAGAAGTCACCTCTTTCCCTTAATATAGATAAGAAGAGGTGAAAGTTTGAAAGATGAATCTTTCAAACACGGTGTTTTGTCCTTTTGCGTCACAGGGAAGAACACAAATTTTGCTTCGCAAAACCGGACAAAACACAAAAGGATGATGGGAAGCATGAATTTTGGCGATACATTACGCGGCCTTTTGGAGGAGCGGGAAATCACGCAGAAGCAGCTGGCGGCGGATTTGAACGCTGCGCCGTCCACCATTGGCGGCTATGTGCAAAACAGCAGTGAGCCGGATTTTGCGATGCTGAAATTGCTCGCGCAGTATTTCGGCGTTACCACCGACTATTTGCTGGACTGCCGCAGCGGGCACACGGTTTCGCAGCAGGAGGACGAGCTGCTGCGCATTTTTCGCGCCCTATCCGCAGAGCAGCAGGAAATCTGCGTGGCGCAATGCCGTGTCTTTTTGCGCGTCCGGCATCGGGAGCAGGGGGAACCGCCGCGTTGAATTTTTGTGGAGAGAAACGCGAATTCTCTTGTATCCCCGCGCAAAAGGTGCTACAATAAAACAGCGCAAACAAAGGGGCGACACAGATGGAGGATGAGAGAATATGAAGAAAATTTTGAAGCGGATTTTACTGGTGCTGGGCATTGCGGTTCTGACCTTGGGCATTGCGGCGGGAATTGTGTTTCTGGCACCCATTCCCAAGATGAACTCGCTGGATAAGGCGTATACCTTTACACAGGAGCTGGTGCCCACGGTGGCGGCGCGCGGCGTGCGGACGGCGGAGCGGCTGCACTTTTTGAATACCGGCAATTCGGATTGCATTCTTATTGAGAGCAACGGGCAGTTCGCGCTGGTGGATTCCGGCGAGGATACGGACAATGTGCGCAATCTCCCCGGCTTGGAGCTGGAGGGTTTTGAGCAGCGCGTGATTGACTATCTGCGCAAGGTCGCGGGGGACGCGCAGGGCAACGTGACGCTGGAGTGGGTGCTGGGGACGCATACGCACTCCGACCACATCGGCGGCTTTGATTCCATCATCAACGCGCCCGGCTTCACGGTGAAGCAGGCGTTTTTGGGCGCATACGACGAGCAGTATATTTCGGAATACGAAATCCGCGAGTGGGACAACAAGGAGGTCTATGAGCAGATGCTCGCCGCCTGCGCGGCAAAGGATGTGCCCGTTATCAGCGAGATTCCGAGTCACCCGTGGGAATTCGGCGATTTTACAGTGCAGTTCTTCAACACCAAGCGCATCACAAGCGGACGCGTGGGTGAGAATGAAAACGCCGTGGGCACCAAGCTGACGGTTGGCAGCCAAAAGGCCTTTCTTGCGGCGGACATCAACAACCTGCAAGGGGCGGAAAAAGCCATCGCCCCTGAAATCGGCAAGGTGGATCTGCTCAAGGTCGGGCATCACGGGCATCCGTTTTCCACAACCTTTGCCTTTGTCAAAGCGCTGAACCCGGAGATTTCCATCGTCACCAACGGCAGCGCGAAAAATGTCAACCCGCTTGCCAAGTTCAACCTCTGCCTGCTGGCGGATTCCCCGATATACTCCACCGGCGATTACAATGGCATTATCGCGACATTCGGGGAGGAAAAGCTTGAATTGACGGATGGATTGCACGATTAAAGAAAAATTTCACGTAAGATATAAAAATTTTTGTATTATTATTGACAATGTTACTCCTATAATGGCAAAATATAGAAGTATTGTGAATGCATACACTTATACTTATCAAAAACAAGGTATGGCCTGGTTTTTCAGGCCATACAGATTTTATCTGAGGGAGTATCGTTTCATGAAAATATATAAAAACCTCGCATTCATACTCTCGGTTGTGGGGATTGTTTTTGTAATGGTGTATTTCATTGCAAGCACGTTTCAGCACGAATATTTTCAGCCGTTTGGGGTTGTTAGAGGTTATTCCTTTACAAGCGCAAGCGAAAAAACAAGATTGGGTATTTCGGTATTGGCAGACAAAAACAATGGCAAATTAACCCAAAAAGAAAATTTTGCGGAAATGGTATTGATTGCGGGCGGCGAAAGATATGCCGTTGAATTGGATGGTGAAATTCAGGTGCTGCCTGAAATGGCCGGTGTGTACCAGGGGAGAGCCGTATATGAATTGTTTTTGCCGATTGCGGTATATACGAGTGCGGGTATGGAAATGCCGGACGCGATTTTGGAAATACAGTTGAAATCAGGGGAAACCGTGCAAATTTGTGTTGGCGATATTTCCTTTCAATTGGTGAATTTCGAAGAAAACAGCTATGATGAAATTCGGTTTGCGGGGATTTCGCCAATTGGCAGCAGCGACGAGCAAGACCGATATGTGCTGCATGCCATTGCGCTGGAGCTTGAGCTGCAGGAGGATATTCGCTTATCGGCAATCGACTTTGGCTTGACAGGCTATGGCGTAAACAGCGAAGAGCTTCTTTCTTTTTTCGGGGATGACCGTATCCGGGCGGCGAAAAAGGAACTGGAAGAGACGGAAACCTTTTTTGAGACGCACAAAAATCTGAAAAATATAGAATATCAAGCTGCGCCGGAGAGTGCTGTAGATTTGGTTTTGGAAAAAGGCAGGCATTTGCTGATTGTGCCGATCAGCAGAACAGAAAAAACAAGAATTCAGGAAATACTGTTGACGGGCGCACGTTTGCAATACACAGGCAAGCCGGGCGAAAATACATTCACCGTTGATGCAAAACTGTTGTTTCAGGAAGGTGCATATTCAGAAACGATGATAAAGGAAATGATGGGTTATGCAGAAACCAATACAAACAATTGAACTGCAGGATGTCAGCAAATATTATAACAAGAAGCGCGTTGGATTGAGGGACTGCACCATTCAAATGGAAAGCGGAACAATCAATGCGTTTATCGGAAAAAACGGATCGGGGAAAACAACAACGCTGAAATTGATATTGGGCTTGATTTATCCGACGTATGGAAAAGTATGCATAGATGAAACATACAGCTCATTGTTGCAATACCAACAGGTTGGCTATTTGCCTGAAAAGGTTCACCTGCCAACGAATGTTGTTCTTTCGGATTTGTTGATGTATATTGGCCTATCGCGCGGATTGTCCGCAAAGACTTGCAAAGCGGAAATAAAAACGCTGGCAGATTATTATGAACTGGACTTATCCAAAAAATTGAAAGCTTCGGAATCATCAAAAGGTATGGCACAAAAGGCGGCGATTATTCAGGCCTTTCTTCACCGGCCCAATTGCTGTATTTTGGATGAACCGACCTCTGGTTTGGATCCGATTGCAAAAAAACAGCTGTTTGACCATATCAAAAAAGTGTCACAGCATTCCATGGTAATTATATCTGGCCACCATTTGGATGAATTGCAGGGGTTGATTGACAATTTCTACGTCTTTGACAAAAACCGCTGTTTGGGAAAACAAAAATTGTCGCAGGAAACGGATAATTATATTATATATACGAATTCGGCGCTTTCCGAGCAGGCGGAGGAGCGACTTTTTCGAACGTTCCCGATGTTGCAAAAGGCAGATACGAACGGCTATCAGATTGATGTGGAAATGCAGGAAATCAATCTGGTATTGGCATTTTTTGTAAAACAGGGAATCGCAATTGCAAAAATTGAAAAAAGCGTGGATTCGCTGGAAAGTTTGTATCTGAAAATGGTAAACGGAGAAACGAAATGAAAAAAATATGGAGTTTGACACACTATTACTGCCAAGACATGTTTGATTTAAAAACGCTTCTGCTTTTTTGCATACTATTTCCGATTCTGGCGGGAGCGGCGCTGGCACTGTCTGGCAGGGTGGATATGACGGTGAGCCAATTTGACATGTATTTTGGAGTGGTTTCCACAGCGTATATGAAGTATGCCTTTTGGCTGTTTCCGCAAATCATCTCCATGATACTGTGCGTTTTGGCTGCGCAGTTTGTTTCAGGCGTTTATAAAAATAGTACAGACTATCTGTGCCTGTATGGCGGGAATCGCCGTTTTGATATACACATGTCAAAATGTCTTGCTGCAATTTTTGGTACAACGATTGTGCTGTTGGTTTATTTTGTGGTTGCTGCCTTGGGCGCGTTGGTTGGTGGCATATATGTGTTTGACGCAAAAATTATGTTGGCCGCCTTTCGTTGGATAAGTAACGGTATGATATGCATGTTGGGCACAATCTTTTTCACAGCAATCATGAAATCGATTTTTTCCGGCTTTATTGCGTGGGGCATTGTTTTTGCCGTGCCTTTCCTGCAAACAGGAGTGAACAAGGGCTTGGATATTGCTGTAAAAACTGTAAAATTTGTGATTCCGCTGTTTGATTTTGGTAAATACACGGATTTCACAATGGAAGCTCTGCAAAAGGCGGATACTTATTTTCACGCAGGCTGGATTTTGCCGATGTTGCTCCTCCTGTTTTTGTCATCGTTTGCGGTTTATCGGCGGCAGGATATATAGTTGCTCAATTTTGACAAATGGGAAAATGCGTTAGTCAAATGGATATGTACACCAATTAACACACATTCACAGCGGGAAGATGCGAATAATGCAGTGCCTTGCCGAATTCTCCGATAAACGTTTTTCAGAACGAATAAAGAAAAATTTCAAAAAACTCTTGTAATTTCCGGTTCTTTGTGTTATGATACCCGTTGTTATGCTGATATGAGAGGTGACAAAGACAATGAAAGACGGAATTCATCCGAATTATGAGGCCACTGAGGTGCGCTGTGCCTGCGGCGAAGCCATTCAGACCGCATCCACCAAGAAGGGCATGCGTGTGGACATCTGCTCCAAATGCCACCCGTTCTTTACCGGGAAGCACAAGCTTGTGGATACCGGCGGGCGTGTTGACCGCTTCAACAAGCGCTTCAACATCGCGTCCAGCGAAGAATAAGTTTTCGGAAACTCACAGCGGTGCAGCAATGCACCGCTATGTTGTCGTTGACGGAGGGGCAGCCCATGCAATACAAAACCATTCGGCAGGCCGCGAGCGCGGAGTATATCGTCAAGCGCTCGCGTTTCATCGGGCAGATTTGCCCCGTGCAAACGGCGCAGGAGGCGGCGGACTTTCTCGCGGCGCAGAAAACCGCGCATTGGAATGCCGCGCATAACGTCCATGCCTACGTCCTGCGGGAGGGGCGGCTGCAGCGCTGCAGCGACGACGGCGAGCCCCAGGGCACGGCGGGCATCCCGGTG
>JGI994J12354_10001892_pt1 | contig 20966 bp, 20 predicted proteins | sample IntmicLarv3ML3BL_FD_12354 | JGI IMG/M metagenome (IMG submission 12354) | reverse complement strand
CTTTTGGAGGCTGGAAACGATGATGTTGACGCCGTTTCCGGTGCAACATTTACAAGTAATGCAATTAAAACGGCGTTCCGTGATGCCGTTATGCAGGCGAAGTAATTGGGATTCTGAAATTTGATGCTTATATAGAAAGAGCATGTAAAGCAGAATAATAAAAATCCACCGATTTTAGGGGAGTGGCTATAAGAAAACTCGTAGGGGCGAACTTCGTTCGCCCACGGGCGGTCGCAGACCGCCCCTACAAATGTATTCTTATGTCGCCACCGCCTTTCGGTGGATTTTTTGCTTTACAGTGCAGAAAATATCAGGAGTCTGCGTATAAGATTTTTCCGGAACATATTGTATATTTGACTTTGCCGCATAGACTTTCATTAATAAAGGGAGAGTTTGAAGATTTTGAAGCGAAATCGGTGACTGTCCATTTTTCGCTGTCATCGAAAATAACAATGTCTGCATTTCCGCCCTCTGCCAGATATCCTGCATCAAGTGAATACAGTCCGGCAGGAGCGAGTGCCATTTTCTTTATCAGTTCCGGCAGGCTTAGATGCCCGCTGCGTACCAGATAAGTGATGCACACGGCAAGAGCCGTCTCAAGTCCGGTGACGCCGCTGGGAGCATCCGCGAAGGGACGTGCCTTCTCCTCGGCACTGTGAGGAGCATGGTCGGTTGCTATGATGTCGATGGTGCCGTCATGCAGACCGGCAATCAGAGCAAGCCTGTCGGATTCTGTGCGAAGAGGAGGGTTGAGCTTTGCCAACGTACCCTTGGTCAATACTTCATCCTCTGTCAGTGCGAGGTGCTGGGGTGTGACTTCCGCAGTAACATTTGCCCCAAGCTGTTTTGCCAGCCGTATGGCAGCAACAGACTCTGCGGTGCTGACATGCTGGATATGTAGCTTTGCGCCGGTGCTCAGTGCCAGCATACAGTCTCTTGCAACAACGGAACTCTCCGATACGGAAGGCGCTCCGGTGAAACCAAGTTTTTCCGCAACCTTACCGTGATTTACGCCTGCAACGCCAATAAGTTCAGGGTCTTCCTCATGGAGACTGATTGGAAGACCAAGGGCTTTCGCAGCCAGCAGAGCTTTTTGCAGAAATGCCGTGTTCATCAGCGGAATTCCGTCATCACTGAGACCAACAGCTCCCATGTCCTTCAGTGCACGCATATCTGTGAGTTCTTTGCCCTCAAGATTTTTACTCACAGATGCTACTGAGTATATGTTTATTGGAGAATTTGCTGCGCGGTCCAATATATCTTTTAGAGTATCGCAGTTATCTATTGCCGGTTTAGTGTTCGCCATGCAGACTACAGAGGTATAACCGCCCCGCACCGCTGCCGCCGCACCGCTTGAAAGATCTTCTTTGTATGTTAAACCGGGATCGCGAAAGTGCACATGCACGTCTATGAGACCCGGAGCGACCGTGAGACCGCTTGCGTCTATCACTCGCTCATACTCACCGTCAGCGCTGAATATCCCGATAGCCTTGATTTTACTGTCCTCTATGATAATGTCAAGAGATTCGTCCGTACCGGAGCGCGGATCGATAAGCCGTCCGCCTTTGATTAGAATCATTTTACTCACGCTCCCTTTTTTGGTAGCTATATCTTACCATCACGGCAGAATAAATACCAGTCTAATTCGCTTTGATTATATTGGTATATATAGAAAATTCATGGAATCATATCCGCGATGCGGAAAGTGATGCCATGAATCCGGTTAGAAATGGATTTTTACTTGGTTAATGCTTATAATGTTTTGGTTTTTCTGAGGTCGCCAAGATTTATAGATATGCGCTCAGCGCAGTGTTTTAAAAGGGATATGCTATGTGGATTGATTGCGTTGTCTGATTTCAGAGCTGTGAACGCAACACTTCCGGCAATGCGTCCGGTGGAATCAAAAATCGGACAGGCGATGCCCTGGACACCAAGCTGCAGCTCTTCGTCGCAGATGGCATACCCGTTTTTACGGATTTCCTCCAGCTCTTTGACAAAGTCGTGGAGACTGGTGTTTGTATAAACTGTTAGCTGATGTGAAACATGCTTTTGATATATTCTGCGAACTCTCTCCGGCGGCATATAAGCCTGCATGACCTTGCCCGTAGATGTGGCATGGGGCGGCATTGCAAAACCAGTACGGACGAGGAACAGGGAAGTGTCTTGGTTTTCAATATAATCAAGGCAGACAACATTGTCGCCTTCCATTGTGCAGAGTGTAACCGTTTTATTAATTTTATCAGCCAGTTCACGCATGAAAGGCTTTGCTGTGCGGGTGAATACGTTTTCCTTGTTGATATTTGATGAGAGTGTCAATAGCTTATAACCGATCTGGTATTTTCGGTTATCAGCATTTTGAGATACGAAATGCTGCTTTTTTAAACAGCTTAGTATTCTGTGCGCAGAGCTGGGTGGAATTCTCATCTTATCCGATAATTCGGTAACAGACAGCCCGCCTGGTTCTTTACTTAGAATTGACAACGCGTCAAGAGTTCTTTCTACAAGTTGCATATATTTTTGCCTCACTTAATTATTTAGATTTTTTATGTTACATGCCATAGTGTTAAAGATGTCTTTCACATATCTTTGACCGGCAATATTTAATTTTCACTTTTTTATAAACACTTATTCAGCAAATCACAGTTTTATTTAACTGCTGTCTTACTGATGGGTGAAGTTTTTAAGGTATTATCCTATGCATGGAGTGAAAATAGAGACTTTCCTCTGTGTCATAATAGCAGTATTATCGGAACCAAGTCCGGTTTTGATTATTCTAATGAGCAACAGCCAGTGCTTTTACAGCTTCAACTTCTGCGGCAGATACGCCGTATGCTGTGTGGATTCTAATTCCTCCATTTATAAATGCACCAACGATTGACCGGAACTCTTCCATCAAAGATTTCGGTAATATTCCAACCGCATAGTTGTAGTCGGATAGTATGATGCCACCTTCGGTGTAAGAAATTCTTATGTGTTCACCCCACTGCAGACTGTCCTCATTTGCAGATAAAAGCGTGTGGAAGACCATTCCGTAATAATCCTTTATCACAGAGGTCAGAACATTGTTTGCCCGGCTGTCATCGTTTTTAATGAGCCTAATTGCATAGTCAAAGTCAGTTCCGATAACAAATTTATTAGCTTCCCGTGCTGCCTCGGCAACGCCAAAGCCGCTTTCGCCGCAGGTGAATATAATATCGGCATTCTGCTGATACTGTGCAATGGCGTGATCCTTTGCGGCATTCGTGTCTGCGGGACTATCTGTAAAAGAATAAATTATCTCAATAGATTTATCCACAAAGTTTACTCCGTCAATGTAGCCTAAGAGAAAATCAGTGGTAGTGGCAGAGTCTGTTTCCCCGACAAAACCCAGAACTTTTTGGGGATTGATGAGATCTGAAGTTTTCGCTTTTGCCAGCAGTGCCGCCATAGCACCTGCGAGGAAGCCGCCTTCATTTTGCATAACATGAACGGAGATGACATTCTGGTTATTGTTATCCGAATAATCCATGACAGTATCGAAAATCATGAATTTCTGCTGAGGATACTTTGCTGCCGTATTTGCCAGTGGTTCCGCCATTTCATCAAAACAGGTGACAATTAGATCGTAATTTCCTGTTTCCGCAGCCTGCATAAGAGAGGGCTCGAAGAGCGCTGCATCCATGTCGCACTCAAAGGCAGACACATTGCCGTCTACTGTTGCGGCGTATTCAGAAATGGCTCTATAGACCTCATCATTGTTTGAGTTGCCGTTGAGGCTTCCTGTAATCACAAACATGATGTTTTTTATACCTTCACCGCTTAGTTCAGCTATTTCATAGAGAGAGGAATGGGAGTCTGCGGGGTGTTTTCCGCAGCCTGCCATGGAAAGTGTGAAAACAAGGACAAGGAGTGTTGCGAGATGTCTATTCATATGTTGTACCTCTTTGTTAGATTTTTTGTAGAATAACCTGCGGTTTTAAAAGAAAACCCAGATTATTTCACCAGAAGGAATAAAATTCATTATTATGGAATAAAATTGCGCACAGAGTATAACACCGAAAAACGGACAGTGTCAACGAACAAATTATGTCTGTAAGGGAAACAGGAAATTTTTGTAGGATTCCTCAAAATTCCGCCATATAGAATAGATGCAAAACCCGAGAAAAAGCGGAGATAAAATGATGAAATCACTACTATGCAGCAAAATGTTTTTGATGCTGCACTATGTGGAAACACGGTGTGATTGCAGCTGTGATATACAGAATTAATTCCTCTGTTGACTTGGTTTAGACGAGGATATAAGCATTTTAGTTCCTGCTAAAATGCTTGAAAATAACGCTGTGATTTTTACATTTTTTGTCAAATTAATAGAAAAACATAGAAACATACAAGGGAAATAGGAAAAAAGGCGCCTTTGGACAGATAATTGACAAAAAAAGATATGAATATTCTTTGCTGAGAAAAAAGAAACATGACAGGAATATTCATGTCATGCTTCTTGAGTATAAAAATAATCACCGTGCAGAAAAAACATTTCTGCACGGTGATTGATTCTATTATTGCAGATACATCAGTACAGTGCCGGCTGCAATGGAGGAACCTTTCTCAGCGGAGATGCTGCTTACAACACCATCTCTGGGGGAGACAATCTCATTTTCCATTTTCATTGCTTCCAGGATCAAAATCACTTGGTCCTTTTTCACTGCCTCACCGGCTGCCACTCTAATTTCCAGAACTGTTCCGGGCATTGGAGCGTTAACTGGTTCTCCGCCTGCAGAGGCGGCAGGAGCGGCGCTCGGAGCTGCTGCCGGAGCCGCAGCAGGTGCCGCAACGGGAACCGCAATATTTGCGGCTACGGCTTCGAATACACTGAGAACTTCGGCCTCGCCTTTTTCTACTGCTACTTCATAGCTTTTGCCATTAAGCGTAACTTGATATTTCAAATGAACACATCCCATTCTTTTAAGATTAGGAGAATTATCTTATTCTCAAAGACTACGAAAGTTTTCTAATATTATAGGTCATTTTTCTGTGCTTTGATTCGATTTTTGCTTTAGCATACTGCTCGTACACCTGCGGGAATACAACATATGACAGGACATCCTCATCGCAGCTGGCAAGCTCGCCGATTTCTTTCTTGGCATCTTCAAATCCGTCAGAAAGTGTAGAGGCAAAGCGACCGGTGAAAGGCTCGGCATCGCCCAGTACTTTTTTCTGCATCTCTTTTGAAACTTCTCCGGGAGGGCTTCCGTATTCGCCGCGAAGATATGCGCGGACTTCATTGGAGACGTTCTTGTAGCGCTCGCCTATAAGCACGTTTGTTGCCGCCTGTGAGCCGACGATCTGGCTTGTAGGGGTAACAAGCGGCGGATAACCCATGTCCTTGCGGACTTTTGGAGTCTCCTCAAGCACTTCGGTAAAGCGGTCCATAGCGTTGAGGGATTTCAGCTGTGAAATCATATTTGAGAGCATTCCGCCGGGGATCTGATAATTCAGAGCATCAGCTTCTGTACCCATGACTTTTGGATCAAGAACTCCGCTTGCCAGATACTCTTCCTGAATAGGACGGAAGAAATCATTTATTTCTTTTAGCTTTGGATAATTAATGCCCGTTTTGAAGCCCATCTGCTCCAGTGCATACACCAAAGTCTCGGTAGCCGGCTGAGATGTTCCGCCTGAGAAGGAGGAAATAGCAGTATCAATTCCATCAGCGCCGGCTTCAGCTGCCTTAAGACAGGTCATGAAGGCAAGACCTGTTGTGCAGTGGGTGTGGATATGCAACGGGATTTTGACGCTTTTTTTAATAGCTTTTACCAGATCATAGCACTCCTGGGGGCTCATGATTCCTGCCATGTCTTTGATGCAGAAGGAGCTTGCACCCATATCCTCAATCTGCTTTGCCTGCTGCACATAGTTTTCAAGTGTGTGTACAGGTGAAGTTGTGTAGGAAATTGCCACCTGAGCAACAGCGCCGTGCTTCACGGTCTCTTTCACGGATACTTCAATGTTTCTAAGGTCATTGAGAGCGTCAAAAATACGGATAATGTCTATACCGTTTTTAACAGAAAGCTCAATGAATTTTCTAACGATATCATCAGGATAGTGCTTGTAGCCCAAAAGGTTCTGACCGCGAAGCAGCATCTGAAGCTTTGTTTTTGTAACATTCTTTTTAAGATTACGCAGACGCTCCCAAGGATCTTCATTTAAATAGCGCAAGCATGTATCAAATGTCGCACCGCCCCAGCACTCAAGGGAGTAGTAGCCTGCGCTATCAAGAGTTTCAAGTATTGGCTCGTACTGGCTGTACGGCATGCGGGTGGCAATTAATGACTGTCCGGCATCGCGCAGAACAGTTTCTGTTATACGAAGTTTTTTCATTACTTGTCCTCCTTCAACTTTTTAATGGTGTGAAATTTCAATTGCTCCAGAGGAATTTCAGATTCGTGAGAGACAATTGCCATAATTGATGCAGCTGTCTTGTCATCTACATCTACAAGTTCAACAGTACGGGGACCGGCAGCAACAGGTGTTGCCGCGGCAGACGCCGGTGCGGCCGGCTGCAAGTTATCGTCATTGTCACCATTACGGAAAATCCGCATAAGAAGTGAAATAGACATATAGAAAAGCAGCAGCACCGTAAAAACAGTGACAAGGCCGATGGCAGTTAATATAAAAGATAAAGTTACATCAGTCATTTCCAAGCCCTCCTTAAGACATGAGCTTCAACAGATACGGCACGACTGAAAGAATAATGCCGCCTGCGATAACAGAGCCAAGCTGACCAGCAACGTTGGCGCTGGTGGCTTGCATAAGGATAAAGTTCTGCGGGTCTTCTTTTTTCGCCATTCTCTGTATAACACGTGAAGACATCGGGAAAGCAGATATACCTGCTGCACCGATCATCGGATTAACTTTTTTAGCGGAGAATAAGTTGAGGAATTTTGCGAACATAACGCCGCCGACTGTATCAAAAATGAAAGCAATAAGACCAAGACCCATGATGAGCATTGTCATCGGATGGAGGAACTCAGTGTGATGCATTTTCGCACCAATGGTGATACCAAGCAGCAAGGTAACAAGGTTTGCCAGTTCGTTCTGTGCGGTATTTGACAGACGGTCAAGCACGCCGCATTCACGGACAAGGTTGCCAAACATCAAAAATCCGATGAGAGGAACTGAAATCGGAGCGATGATTCCCGCGATAAAAGTTACGACTATGGGGAAAAGAATCAAAACTTTTTTGGGAACCCGGCGATCCTGATACTCCATCCGGATCATACGTTCTTCCTTAGTGGTGATTGCACGGATTACCGGGGGTTGAATAATCGGCACAAGCGCCATATAGGAATATGCGGCAACGGTTATGGCTCCTAAATACGTCGGGGCAAACTTGGCGGCAACAAAGATGGAGGTGGGACCATCCGCCGCGCCTATTATACCTATGGCAGAGGCAACCTTCAGGTCAATTCCCAGAGCCGGGAATGCTTTGCCAAGAAGCAGAGCCATGATTATTGTGAAGAAAATACCAAACTGCGCCGCAGCGCCGAACAGAATCATTTTTGGATTTTTGAGCAGTGGAGAAAAATCAATCATAGCTCCGACTGCAACAAAAATTAATATAGGAAAAACTTCGGTAATAATGCCAATATCGTAGAATAATTGCATCACGCCGCGTTCTCCATCGTAACTGAGAACCGAAGCCAGCGGTAAATTGACAAGGATAGCGCCGAAACCCATGGGAAGAAGTAACATAGGTTCGTAATCCTTTGCAATTGCTAGATAAATCAACCCTCCGCCAATGATAAACATGATAATATTGCCTAAATGGATATCCGTAAAACCTTCAAATAACTCTAAAAAGACATTCACTGGTCGCCCTCCCAAATATAAAATGCAAGATGTCCACCATCCTCCCCCACATTAGCATATCATTGAGAATAGGTAAAATCAACCATGTTTTTGACGGAAGAATTGCTTCATTTTTTACAGTCAAAAGAACGATAAAATAGGGAAAACCCAGCATTTTCGTGATGTTTTCAGTAAATTTATGTGACGGGAAAGAGAAGGTGCGTTTTTTTTATGAGGGTCTCCATAGGATTGTGATATCATACAATATGTTTTATCTATAACACAGAATGAATTGTTTCATAGATTGAGTAATTATATGTGTAGAATAACTAATACCATATATAATGTTAATAATAATGCAAGAAAAACTTTAGCATTAATGTGAAATGAAAAACGGATTGATGCCGGTTTTTGTTCAAAAATAGTTCAGAATAATGCGCGAATTATATATTTTAAATAATTTGAGAAAACTGAAAAATTTATAAGGAAAAGTATGCGGCTGTATAAATATTGCTTTGTTGGAAAAATAGTTAGAATAGTATTTAATGAATATTGCTTTCTAAAGTAGCCTCGAGGTATATCAAAGGCTCTGGTTTTCATCAACTGGAAACCAGAGCCTTTGGTGGGTGCTACGTCAGATCAATGAGTTGCAGTGAATTATCAGCATTATAATTACCAGAGGTTGCCATCGGCATTAAAATCCCAATCTTCGGGCTCACCTATGAGTTTCAAATTTGGATTTTTCATCGCCTCTTCGATGAGCGCCTCAGAGACATAGATATATTCAATATTCAATGTGTCACGAATTCGAATGATACGGGGATTATTTTTATCAATCATATTACAGGTGCGTATGCCAAGCTGTATGGCTTGCTTATCAGTGTGTGTGAAAATAGGCACACTGACCTCACAAAGCAGGGTGGAGGTCACTGCATTCGGATAGGTGGTGTCTACATCGATTTTATCAACAAGGCGTTTTGTGGTAATGCTGGCTGTGCCGATTCCGTTAGCATTTCCATGTGTATCTTCGGTTAAATCTAGTACGACCACTCTCTGGGCATTTATACCACCGGAGCATTCACTGCTGCCGAAAGTACCGCTGATATTGGGATCCATCCCATCGCCGCTAATGTCCTTTCCTATACGATCAACGACCAGCACATCTGTTTCAGAAAAATGAATTTTTCCCATCATTTTCTTGGCTTCCAGTAGAAGTTTGGGTTCCAAAACAGGTATGTCGGCTGCCGGTATTGCATTTATTTTGTAGGTTTGATCAAAGGCGTTTTCTAATATGCCAATGCCACAGATGATTTTGCCTGTCTGCAAAAGAACATCACCTGCTTGAGGCAGAATGCGAGCCATGTTGCTAAACCCGGGCTCATGAATATTCTCAGCTCCGTGTTGTTTGCCCATGCCTATAACAGCCATCTTAATAAGACCGCTTTCTATGGGACCGTGAAATGCAGTGTGTGCCTTTATTCGACCACACAAAATGATAGCGTCTGCCTCATAAGCATAACGATCCATAAAAACAGCTATGCCTTCGGATGTTTTGCCTACTTGGACTGTTTCCATGGTTGCCCGTATGGGACATCCAAGAAATTGTTCTGTCACACCATAACTGGCAAGAACTTCTAGTTGCCCGTGGGAGGTAGCTCCCCCGTGGCTTCCCATGGCAGGAAAAACAAAAGGAAAACCACCGCATTCTTTCACAAAATCCACAATAGCCTTTGTGATTATAGCTATATTTGCCACGCCGCGGCTACCACATGTGATGGCTACACTCATTCCTGCGCGGATTGGAGAAACTGAAGCGACTTTTTTAAGTTCTTCATTTACTATGCTTGCAATATCGTCAAGAGGTAAATGCTGCGTATCAAACTTCTGCTGTAATTTTTGCATACGCGGCAGAGAAACATCGGCACAGAGCTGGGAAACAACATTGTTATTTGCACAGGATTCCAAAGCCATACGAACCACTCCTTACAGTATTTGGGCGTATATTATATGCCCAAATACGCATTCTTAATATCCTTGTTTTCCAGAAGCTCTTTTGCGCTGCCCTCCATAACAATACGACCTGTTTCAAGAACATAGCCTCGATCAGCGACATTCAGTGCTTGTATAAGGTTTTGTTCGACAATTAATATAGACATTCCGCTTTGCGCAACATCAGAAATGATTCTAAACATGTCTTCAACTATAATGGGAGCAAGACCCAGTGAAGGCTCGTCCAGCATAAGGAGGCTTGGCTCCATCATGAGAGCACGGCCAATTGCCAACATTTGCTGCTGTCCACCACTAAGGGAACCGGACTGCTGGTTTTGACGTTCGTTGAGAATGGGGAAAAGTTCAAAAACTCTTTCCATATTAGACTGCATATTAGCACGAACTTTCTTGTTGTATGCACCCATAATCAAGTTTTCTTTTACTGAAAGAGTGCCAAGAACGCCACGACCTTGAGGTATGTGAGCGATTCCCAAATCTGCACGCATGTAGCTCTTTTTTTGCAGTAGAGGAGTGCCGTCAAAATCAATACTTCCCCCTGTAACTGGAACAAGACCGGAGATAATGCGAAGCAAGGTTGTCTTTCCGGCACCGTTTGAACCAACAAGGGAAACAACCTCACCCTTATTCACAGAGAGAGAGACATCATATAGAACTTTTAAGTCGCCGTATCCTGCAGAAATACTCTTAATCTCAAGCATGAACACTACCTCCCCCTAGATATGCTTCAATAACATCTTGACGCTGGAGCACCTCGGCGGGTGTGCCTTCGCAGAGGAAACGTCCTTCGTTTAGAACGATGACTTTAGAGCAGACAGCAACGACTGCTTTCATTACATGTTCAATAAACAAAATGGTAACGCCCTGCTTATTTATGCGGTGGACAAGTTCAATACTCTCTTCCATTTCGCGTGGATTGAGCCCTGCCATAACCTCATCCATCATTATTAGCTTTGCGTCGGTTGTAAGAACTCTGGCAAGATCAAGCCATTTCCTTTTCTCAATAGGTAGCTTGCCGCTTATCATATCTGCCATGGAATCTAAGGCCGTAAGCTCCAGACACCAACGGGTTTTTTCAGCAGCTTCTTTGTGTGAATGGCGCTGAAGCGCTATTGAGAATACATTGTCATAGACAGTATAGTTAATGAAAGGGCGGGGAGACTGAAAAGTTCTGCCTATACCCAGTCTAGCTCTGTCAGCAATGTCATCTTTTGGGGTGAGCTCTCTGCCGTTAAAAATTATTTTCCCTGTGTCCAAGGGGTATACACCGGATATCAAGTTTACACAGGTGGATTTTCCAGAACCATTAGGACCGATAAGCCCTAAAATTTCACCGGTTTCCATTTGAAAGGAAACGTTTTGAACAGCTTTAATACCACCGAAGGAAATAGAAATATTATCTGCAGTCAACAAAGTACTCATTTCATTTCCTCCTTTTTAGATGTAATACCGGAAATGGTCTTAATAAGTGTGCTGTGGTCTCCGCTTTTCTTTTTTGAGAAGAAGGAGATTAGACCGTTTGGGCGGAATATAACAACCAGAATAAGAAGCAAACCGTATACCATCTGACTAGCTCCGCCAATATGGCCCCAATAATAGCTTACAATTTGTGTGGCGGGAATTACTACGAAAGCACCGAGAACAGGACCCCACATAAATCCAAGCCCGCCAACAATGGCAACAACGCCTATGCGAACAGAGAGATCCATTCCGCAGATGCTGGTTGGCTCCAAATATGTGAGATAAAAGGCATAGATTGTTCCGATGACAGATGTTAAAACAGCACTAATCTGGAATGCAGAGAGCTTCACTTTGAAGGTTTTTATGCCAAGAGATGTGGCAGCATCCTCGTCCCCCTTGATAGCGCCCAGATAGTATCCGGTTTTTGACCGCTCAAACATGTAGGTGATAATAAGAGTGACAATCATTAGACCAAAGCAAATGTAATAGAAAGGCGTATCCTTGCGGAAGGTGAGGGCAGCAAAGCTCACTTCCTTAAAAGTTATATACATACCGGAAGCACCACCGGTAAACCCACGGAAATAGAGCAGAATAATACGCACAATTTCAGCAAAAGCAATGGTTGATAGAGAAAAATAGAAACCACGTAAACGAAAAGCGCCGTAGCCGATTATAGTGGATGTGAGAAAAGACAGGAACATTCCAACAAACATTGATATAAACGGCGAAATGCCAAGGTAGTTATAACAGATAAATCCGCTGTATCCACCGATTGCTACAAAAGCAGCATGACACCATGATACCTGAGCGCCATATCCGCCTATCAGGTTCCAAGAGACCCCCAAAGCGCCGAATGTAAAGGTCATAATCATCGTGGAAATAATGAAGCTGTTCTGAGTTCCTGCCGGAAGAAGCATAAGAAGAATGGCGGCTACCGCCAACAGGATATTTTTCACACTAAAAAGTTGACTTCTCTTAATCATCCCACACGTTCCCCCTTGCCGAATAGTCCTTGTGGTTTGAAATATACAACAAACAGGAACAGCAGGAATATGCCGGCAGGGCCAAGCTCGGGGGCGATAAGAGAGGCCACCATAGCCTCTGCAACACCAACCATAAGACCGGCTATCATAGCACCCTTTATGTTGCCCATGCCACCAAGAACAACCACCATCATAGATGTTGTTTTTAGAATATTTCCGGCTGTTGGAGCGACAAAATAAATGGGAGTGAGAAGGAGACCTGCAACACCGGCTAGGGAGATACTGATTATAAATGCCAGTGTGAAACATTTAACAGAATTGACGCCAAGCATTTCCGCGACCTCTGCTTTTTCAGCGGTAGCACGCATAGCGAGCCCTGTCATTGACTTGCTAAGAAAAATACTAATAGCAACAACCAGAATTAGACCAACAATAAAAGCTATAAGGCGCGGAAGTGCAATTGAGAAATCGCGTATGTATAACGCTGAGCTTTTGATGTCTGATGGGACGGTGAGCGAGTTTGGTGAAAACACCATTTGAATAGCATTTGTGAGAAAGAAGGAAAGACCGACTGTTACCTGAATGAAGGCTGTATTGGGTCTTCCAAGAAGGGGCTGAAGTGACAACTTAAAACAGACAAAGGCTATAATGGCCATAGTGACTATGACAAATGGAATCAACAGGTAAGTGTTTGCACCGGTGAGAGTATACCCCACCCAAGTCATGTACATGCCAAGGGTAACAAATTCGCCCATTGCGAAGTTAACCATTTTCATGACACCGAAAACAATTGTAATGCCCACCGAAACCAACGCATAGATTCCACCAGTCAACAAGCCATTGATAAGTGACTGACCGATAGTCCAAAGCATAAAGATGACCATTCCTCTCCAGAATTATTGTTTTATCTTACCATTCTTCGCTTATTGCGAATGGATGTGATTATACGATCTTAATAATAGGATTTCGCACTAGCATGCAATAAGTATTGAAAATCATGCTTTTGAACTTGAGCTTGGAGCAAAAACATCAGCGTCGGCAGGCATTGCTCTAACAGCCTCTACCGTTGCAGCAAGATGATCTCTCATTGTCGCCTTTGCCTCATGAACGTAGTGATGTGCAATTGTGTCTATTAGTCGAGCGTGATAATACCTAGCTTTTTGCGGACCCATAATTGGAACAATTGCCGTTAGTGCCTTCTCCAATGACTCATACAAAAGACGGCAAACCTGAAAAAAATATGGGTTATTTGTCATTCTGCAAATTTGCAGGTGGAACTCCAAATCAGTGGCTCTGTGAACTACTGGGTCTACTGTGCTGCTCTCCATGCCAGACTGAATGATGCGGAGCTCTTCAACTCCAGTTGCGTCCGATTGCTCAGCGGCAAGCCCGGCAACGATTACCTCGATTTGACGTACCTCCAATATGCGAAGGACATCCTGTTTGGTGAGCACCTGATTGCAGAGCGGCTGCATGGGGGCGATAAACGAGTTTTCATTAAAGCCCAGCACGAATGTTCCGGATCCGTGCCGGGTTTCAACTAATCCAAGGCTGGCCAACTGCTTGAGTGGCTCCCTAACTGATATACGGCTGGCGTTAAACATATCCATCAGTTCTTTTTCAGAAGGAATACGTTCTCCCAGTTTCCATTGACCGGAGACAATCATTTGTTTCATTTGCTCAAATATTTCTTCTCCGACCTTTTTTCTTGGCTTATTATCCTGCATTGTTTTTCTCCTTTGAAAATTTGGAATGCTAAGCTGCACATCCCTATTTCACAAAGTGTAAGCGACGGCTAGCTATGAATACTTATTCCGCCAATCTTTTCATAGAATGCGGCAAGTGCGCTGTGGTCACTCTGACCATGTCCGTCCAGTTTAACTGCCTGAAGGAGTTGCATGACAGATGCGGTGAGGGGAATGGGCATGCCGCTGGCTTGCGCGGTGTCCAAAGCATTATTCAAATCTTTGATGTGAAGATCAATTTTGAATCCGGGGGTGTAGTTCCCGGCGAGCATCATGGGAGCCTTTGCGTCCATAACAGTTGAACCTGCCAGCCCGCCTTTAATAGCGTTGAAAACTTTTTCAGGATCTGCACCGGCTTTCTCTGCAAGGAACAAGCCCTCTGCAAGAGCAGCTATGTTCAGGGCAACAATCATTTGGTTTGTAAGCTTGCAGGTATTTCCGCTACCGATGGGGCCGACTAAAAGAGCTGAGCTGCCCAAAATATCGAATAGGGGTACGGCTCTGTCAAAGTCAGATTGCTCGCCGCCTACCATGATAGCAAGAGTTCCATCCTCGGCTTTTGGCTCTCCGCCGCTTACAGGAGCGTCAATCATGTGAATACCTTTTTCGCGTAAAGCGGCGTCCATTCTTTTTGAAGCATCAGGGGCGATAGAGCTCATATCCACAACCAGTGTACCGGGCTTAGCGTGGTGAATTATTCCGCCATCTTCAAGCACGACATTTATGACATGAGGGGAATTGGGTAGCATTGTAATAATTATATCACATTCTTCTGCAATCTGAGCAACAGAAGTAGCCGCAACAGCTCCGCGGCTCTCAAGAAGCTTGACTGATTCGGTATTTATGTCATAAACCTTTAAGGAGTAGCCTGCGTTCAAAAGGTTTGTAGCCATGTGTTTACCCATAATACCTAATCCGATAAAACCTGTATTCATGATTGAGTTCCTCCTAAAAAATTATATGTTACGAACCGCGTTAACTATCTCGGTTGCTGAGAGCCCGTAAGCATTTATGAGAATATCATAGTTTTCAGCCGATGTCCCGAATTTATCGTTAATTCCGATTCGGACATGTTTTGCAGGGCAACTATTGCCAATTGCATGTGAAATGGCATCGCCCAGACCACCATATATATTGTGTTCCTCAGCGGTTATAATAGCTTTTGCTGATTGAGCAATTTCTTGCACCTGTGTGATGTTGAGCGGCTTTATGCTAGGTACATTGATGACTTTAATATGGATGCCAAATTCATCTTTCAGCTGTTCAGCGGCTTCAAGTGCCTTTGAAACCATAATTCCGGTTGCAAAAACTGCGACTTCTCCCTCATCTTTCATGACAGTTATGTCGCCAGGGACAAAAGAAGAGCTTTCGTCTGTGATGTTTGGAAGGGGATTGCGATTTACCCGGAGGTACATTGGACCATGATTTGCCGCCATATAGCGAACGATTTTTGCCGTCTCTATAGCGTCTGCGGGGGAGAATACATGCATATTAGGCAAAACTCTCATAATAGCAATATCATCAATGGATTGGTGGGTAGAACCATCGCCGTAGTCAGAGAGACCTGCGCTTGAACCGCAGATTTTCACATTGAGAGAAGGTATGCAAATGCTGGTGCGAATCTGGTCGTAGCACCGCCCTGGGCAGAAAGCAGCAAAAGAAGCAAAGAACGGAATTTTCCCAGAAAGAGATAAACCGGCTGCAACAGATGCCATGTTTGCTTCAGCAATACCCATCTCATAAAAACGGTCAGGATAAGCCTGTTCAAATAAATTGCCCATAGTGGATTTTCCTAGATCTGCCTCCAGAACAACAATTTCTTTATTTGTACGCCCGAGTTCAACGAGAGTTTCGCCATAGGCGTTTCTTTGGCTGTTTGTCATGGACTTTCCCTCCTTATATGCAGGCGTAGTTATCGATATCTGCATGCGCATGATTAAATTCTTCCTGTGTCAGGGCTCCGTTATGGAAAGATACCTGATTCTCTGCAAAGGATATATATTTACCCTTGATAGTGTTGGCGATAATAGCTACCGGTTTTCCGGTGATGTTATCTGCGGAATCTAAAGCATCTGCAATTTGTTCAACATTATGCCCGTCCACTTCAATAGTGTGCCAGCCGAAAGCAGCAAACTTAGAAGAAATATCACCAGAATTCAGGCGGTCTTTTACAGCTCCGGTTGCTTGAAGACCGTTTTTGTCAATAATAGCAACCAAATTGTCGGTTTTGTAATGAGAAGCGGCAATAGCAGCTTCCCAGATTTGACCTTCTGCCAACTCGCCGTCTCCAATAAGAACGTATGCTTTACTTTGATAATTGTCCTGACGCAAGCCTAAAGCGATTCCAAGCCCGATGGAAAGACCCATGCCGAGCGATCCGGTATTTGCCTCGACCCCAGGGGTTTTGGTCATGTCGGGGTGACCTTGCAGTATTGCGCCGTACTCCTTTACATGGTGTAAATCAGCCTTATCAATTACATCCAGCTCCGCAAGAGCTGCATATTGAATAAGCGCAACATGACCTTTGCTTAAAAGGAAACGATCACGGCAAGGATCCTTGGTATTTTCAGGATTGAAATTCATTTTGTAGAAATATAGTGTTCCTACGATTTCTGCACTGGATGATGAACCGCCTAAATGACCGACCTTGCCGTTTTTATACCCAATCATATCAATCACATGATGGCGCATAAGGCGCACTTTGTTTTGAACGTTTTTTTTCTGTGCTGGTGTCATACGATTACTCCTAACATTGAATGTTTATGTAGTCATGCAATGGCATCGATTTGTAGTTTTTAGTATTTTGTGTCAAACTCCCAGGGTGAGCCGCCGCAGAGACAACCGCCGTCTACATGGTATGCCTGTCCGGACATATAACTGGAAGCATCAGAAGCCAACATGATGCATATGCCAATAAGCTCTTCGGGAGTTCCTGGACGGCGCATAGCAATGCGGTCACGAAGCCATATGGAGCGGGTAGGGTGTTCCCAGGTAACTGTGGTAAGGGGAGTGATGATATGCCCCGGGCTAATAGCGTTTGCCCGTATGTTATATCGTGCCCATTCAACAGCCATTGCCCTAGTGAGCGCTACCACACCGCTTTTTGTGGCGCCATATACTGAGCACCCGCCGAGCATGTCTTCATCATTATGAGAGCCTATATTTATGAAGTTTCCTTGCTCACGTTTAATCATCTCTTTTGCCATTCTTTGGCTAAAGAAGAATACGCCTTTCATATTGATGCCCATAATGCGGTCATAAGTTTCCTCGTTTACATCAAGGATGCCTTCGCGGACATTTATTCCGGCGCAGTTCACGACGACATCTACCTGTCCATACGCTTTCATTATGGCTTCGGCGCAAGACTCAATAGAGTCACTGTCCATAACATTCAGCTGAAAGCCTTTTGCAGATTTTCCTGCTGCGCACAACTCGGACTCTACAAGCTTTGTCTGCTGTTCATTTACATCGCAAAGAGCAACTGCTGCGCCTGCAAAAGCAAGACCCTTAGCGAGCTCGCGGCCTATTCCGCCGGCGGCGCCTGTAAGGGCGATCACCTTGCCGTCAAGGCCAAAAATTGATTGTAAATACTCTCCTGTTGTTGACATTGTCAGACCCCTCCAGATGAGAAAATAGTTGTATCTCAAGTGTTTACCAATTTAGAAAATCAAACTAAGTTGGTAGTACAACTTTTATGTGGTCATTATACAACTCTGTTAAAACGATTGTCAATAAGAAAAAGTGCAAATTTGACAGTGAAATCAGGGATTTTGCAGAAAAATACGCAATATTAGCATTTTTGTACAACATTTCACCATTTATTTGTACGTAAATACAAGATGCCGAAGCTAAATTATTGCATATAAATGATTGACAATTTACGTGGTGATATGTATAATATGACATATTATTTTTGAATTTATAGGACAAATATGCATTAAACTTATCGGACAAATTCCAACGATTACCACTTGCTTGTAAAAGCACCATATTGATTTAGATGGATTTTTTATAGCGCGCATTTTCTGACAGCGTAACTTATTGTGAGATGACAGGTGAGGCATGGTCCCACCTTCATTCATAAATACAAAGAAATGGAAGAGGTGCATTTTGTGAACAGAATTATGAAACATCGAAGACAGTTGGCTCTCTTGCTAGTATCAATCCTTGTGATCTCAGCATTAGCGGGCTGCGGAGGTAAGGACAACAACAGTGTGGCGACAGATCCACCCAGCAAAACTACAGAATCTAGTACGAATAATACTGAAGACAATGTAGAAAACACAGATACCGATGTGGATCCTATTAAAATTGCGGCATTTTTCAATATGTCAGGCAGCGGTGCAGATTCAGGTTTGTACAGCCAGATGGGTTATCAGATGGCCATTGATGATATTAATGCAGCTGGCGGCATTAAGTCTCTGGGCGGCGCACAGCTAGAGGTAATAATAGGCGACACTATGACTGACACTTCTCAGGCAAAAGCAGTTGCGGACCGTGTTCTGGCGGATGAGGAAATAATAGCTGCAATCGGGTTTAGCGGTAGCGCATGGTGTGTGCCTATGCTTCCCAGCTTTGAAAAAGCGGGTGTACCCATTGTTCTCAACTCCACAGCAAATGCAATCACCAGCCAGGGATACCAGATGGTATTTCAGCATGCACCTACAAGTGAAAATTTTGGCAAACAGCAGGTTGCCTTTATTAAATGGGTTAGCGAAACATATGGTGTAGAGATTACGAAGGTTGGTGCTCTCTATGAAAATACTGAGAATGGACTTTCAAACGCAAAAGGTGCCAGAGAAAATGCTGAAGCAGCGGGCTTTGAGTGGGTTTATGAAGAAGCATTTCCCTTCAATCTCAGTGATGCTTCAAACCTAGTTGTTGGCATGAAGAACAGTGGAGCTCAGGTTATCTTCCTGACAGCACTGTCTCAGGATGCAAAGCTCATATCCAATACTATGAAAAGTATGAACTATACTCCAATTACTATGGGTTCAGGAGCAGGCTTCCTTATGCCGGCATTTGCAGAAGAGCTTGGTGAAGATGTTGACGGAATCATCTCCATTTGCTCTACAAACTGGGATACCCCGGCTGTCGAAAATAACCCGGATTTAGCAGATGTTGCAGTGCGCTTTGAAGAAAAGCATGGTTTGTTTATGCCTGAACATGCTGTATGTGCTTATAATGGAATTTATCTGATTGCTCAGGCTCTTGAAAAAACTGGATCAAGAGATAAAGCTGATTTGGCTGCGGCACTAAGAGATATCGGTGTTGACGGATTTACTGGAAATGCAACCTTTAGTCCTGAGGGGGCTAACCAGGGCGTTACAGTGCCCGTAATACAGTGGCAGAAAGACCCGGATGGAAAGTATCGTCCTCGTAATGTGTTTCCTGATTTCCTTGCTACTACTGAGTACCAGCTCCCCTCTCTCTTGAAGGAACAGCAGGGTGAATAGAATCTGCATACATATAAAAATGCACTCTTTATAAGAGTGCATTTTTTGACTGCCTGATAAGCTGCAAATCCATTGTGAGATAACATGCGTTAGTAAGACAAAGAATTAGTTACTTCCACCGGTATATTATTTTGCTATAGCCGCGCCAAACTCCTTACATACATCACCTTCCGGCTCGCCGCAGACAATGAGACTGTCGTGGATAAGCATAGCCCCGGCATTTATCATACGTTCGTCCCAGTCACGCATCCACTGACCGTCACCCCATCCATAAGAGCCGAACAGAGCAAGTTTTTTCCCGCCGACACTGCCCTCAATAGAGGTTATAAAAGGTTCAAAATCGCCTTCTTCCAGGACTTCATCACCCATTGACGGACAGCCGAGACACAGGACATCACAATCAATATCAGCCATACCGGCATCATAAACGCTTTTTAGCATAACCTCTGCTCCGGCGCTTTTTGCTCCTTCCTGTATCTGCACTGCCATTGCCTCAGTGTTACCGGTTCCGCTCCAGTAAATAATGTTTACGTTCATTATGAATTCTCCTTTTTATTTTGCTTTTAGTATTTTAGCCACAGCATTTATTGGTATTTGCTGTGTTAAAAGGCTTATTGCGAGGGATCGGGCTTCGTCGATGAATGTAAAAGTCTCCATCGCCCTCTGTTTATTGTGATAAACTTTCCAGTATTTGCAACACAGAAAATCCCTGCCTCCGGTTTCAATGAAAGAGTTGACATCATCAGGCGGGTATCCAAGAAAAACACCTATTTCATGGGGGTATTTGTCACCGGAGAATCTACTTTTTAAGTGCAAGAGAAATTCTGACAGGCATTTTCCAGAGGGATAGCCGTTCCTTGCTAATATATTCTGTGCATTTGGATTTTCAATGTGATCAAATAAAAGCCTGTTATCGTATACCAAAACAGAAAAGCTGCATCTTCCGTCATGCAGTTCTGCTGCATTCAAGCCGGTGGCAGAACACAGTTTCCGTTTTAGCTTATACCATGCATTTCTGCAGCAGTGGCGGAAGCAAATAAGAGCTGATGGTCTTACACCCGTGAGTATCGGTGAAACGGAGTAGAGAAAGAATTTTTCTATGTAGCTGTCATTGTCCAGACACTTTAGATGCTGTGCAAAGCATAACTCGCGGGTTTTTACAATATGCTCCATTTAGGCTCTCCTGAGAAATAATTAATATGCCGGTCTCCGGTAATTGTATCTGCCTGCAATGGTAATACAAACTATGGTTAGCAGCATCTAACTACGAGATAAATAAAAAACCTCATTGGCAGATTAGCATGGTTAGCAGTAGCTAACCATATGTGAAGAAAATATGGAGCTTATGCTCCAAGTAATATTTTTACTGCAATGTGAAATAACAATATGATTATAGCTAAGAGGGACATCGTTGTCAAGATGCATGAAGTAATAATCTTATAAACATTGCTGTTGCACAATCAATAAAAAGCTGGAAGCGTCTCAGT
>JGI994J12354_10001891_pt1 | contig 20967 bp, 24 predicted proteins | sample IntmicLarv3ML3BL_FD_12354 | JGI IMG/M metagenome (IMG submission 12354) | reverse complement strand
ATTTTCCAAAAAATATTTTTAAACCACCACTGTCCGCGGGGCTTTGAGCGATGGTGTGACTGGGTATATCGGTTCAAAAGCCCGATTTTTGCCCCACATATCCGCCTTTCTATACAATGGGCATTTTCGTCGAGTCAAAAGTATGATAAAGAGCTTGAAGTCTATGAAATTTATAGCATAATTGCTGTGGCTAGAACGGAGAGATGTTAGATAAATGGACTTATCATGAATGGTGAAAAATTAGAGACAAAGAATAAAACTTCACTCACAGAAAGTGAAATGTATCGATTGGTAAAATGGGTCGGGCTTAATGGTGGGCTTTTGGGACCATGTCTTAAAATGAGTATTGAAAACAACGATTATGGTTGGCTGTTATTGCCTGGCGTGCTTACGGCTGTTACCACGCCCGTCGTAACAAAGTTATTCAAAAAAATTAATAAATGTGATTTATTACGAATACTGGGAACTTGGGCAAAGGTAACAGGTGCTATTGCTCCGATATCATTGGCTTTTATTGCGGTAGTTAGATCATCTATGGCAGATACCGCAAACCTTCGGGAGTTTTCAGTTGGTCAGGTTGCAGAGTTTTCAATTGTCTTGACAGCTACATTATTCTTTATTGATTTTTGGATAGAATCCCAAATGAAGATTAGCGAAGGTATAAAAAAAGGACATTTAACCGATGAATCAAATGGGAGTCCAATTACAAAAGGTTTGGTAACAATGATGGATAATTTATTAGATTTTCCAAAGAAATGGCATCAAAAATTCCGAATAAAAGGCAAATAAAGCCGTTGTATGTTTTCCTATTATGGTATGGCAATTTCTGCAACTGATTACTGACCGACCACCCTTCGCCTCTGCGAGGCTTCGGGTGGCAAGCCATCCGCGCTCTGTCCTGGGTTGGTTTCTGCTTGCATTTTGTATGTTGTGGGTTAAAATGATGTAAATGTGGGGGCGCAGAGAGGCAACGCATACGGATAAAATATGCCAAGAAATATAATGATATATCATGGTGAATTGACGCCTTGGTTTGATGAATCCCAAAAATTATCAGGAAATAAATTGTTAGACTATTTGCACACGCCGTGTAATTACGGCGCATTTCTGGCGCACGAATTAATATGGAACAACGATACCCGTTTAAAAACATGGATGCATATGAAGTGCGAACTGGATACGGAAATGGTGTATGATGTTTTGCAATGGAAAAAAACTTCGAATAATAAATCGGTCGCATTTGGGTTGGCGAATAGCAGTTTGGATCTGGATTTATTGAGCTATATGGCATCGTTTTTTGATAAATCCCAACAAAATACAATTTTAACATTAAGGTCTGATACATATCCAACCCTTTATCGTGACCCTGTAAGAAGAGCCTTGGTTGAAATGATGATTGGGAACGGTAAATAAAAAGCTAATATAATGAATAAACATAAATTTGGTTCACAAAAGCCATGGATAAAAGAATCATCATTGAAAAGTGCCCGGGCTAATCAAATAAAGCAGTTTACAGAACGGGATGAATTTTTCCGGGATATTCGTGACAGTCAGGTTTATGCTAAAAATGGCAATCAATCATTTGGGGCGGAATCCAATGTTGTAACATGGGCGGATATCGCGATAAAGTTTTCCCAAAAAATTATAAATGTTCCAGAACATACCCATTCATGGGATGAATATAAATGCGTAAAACTTTGTGATGATGAGGATGACAATGTTTATGAAACTGAAACCAAGTCTGTGATATTGCCATCGGAAAAGTATAAAGCATTATTTATCGATTTTTATGGTGCGGGGAATGCAAACACGCCAATTGTATCGTTACCGATTGATGATATGAGAAAGCTGGGCGCATCATATTGTGTGTTTGATTTTATAAAGTTTCATGGATATGCGATTTCGTGGGCGTATGATTTAAATCGCGATAGAGCTGAAAAAGATGTGACATATTTACACAGTCGTTATTATAAAAATTGGTTGCATGCAGAACCACGATATATTACGGCATATCGCACCGCGACCGGTGGTATTGACACATTCGTTACCAACGATAAAAAATTCCGCAGCTATGGGAATTGGGAACATGTTGAACAATTGGCGAATGCCAGTATGGATTATTTCTTGCAGATGATTCCATTGCATGCGAAAAACAAAAACCGGGTAAAACGATAAAACTATAAAAAAACCGCAATTGCGGTTTTTTTTGTAATCTGGCCCTGGGCTTATCTGGAATGTTGTCTGATAAAGTCCAAGTTTTCTTTCAGGTTATTTCTTTCGACATTTAAGCTGTCCAGCGCGTGTTGGCCGCGTTTCAGTTCTTGGATGCGGTCGGTATTGTCAACCGTTTCCGTATTGCCACCCGACGCAATTGCATAACGCATCAAAAATGCAACATTTTTCTGGTTTTGTTTGCGTTGCTTATCAATTTCATCATTTATTTTGCGCATCATTGCGGATTCATAATAATCATGTATTGTGTTGGCTTGGCTGCGCATTGCGAATATGGACATAAGTGTGGCGATGCCGGCAATTGTGATTGTACCGGCGATTATAATTTTTGCTTCTTTTTTCATGTTATATCTGTCCTGGTATATTTATTTGTTATTAACGGTGTTATAATATGAGAAAAAGTGCCGATTGTCAATGTTTGTCAGTTGTTTTTTTCTTGATTTTTGGCCGTAAAGCTTTAAAATCCAGCGTTGTTTCCAGTCAAAAAGGAGAATAGATATGTTTGCCACCGAAAAATTAAAAGCGTTCTCTTGGATAAATGTTGCAAACCCGGATCACGAAGATTTCGAACAGTTACAGAATAAATACAAAATAGACGAAGATACTATACTGGACATTCTGGACCCGGACGAACAGCCGCGATTGGAACACGAAGACGATTACAAAGTTATAATCGTTCGATTCCCTATTATTAATCGTGAAATCGATACTGCGTGGCATACAGAACCATTGTCGATAATATATTCAGACAAACGCGTTATCACNGATCNGNNGAGCANNCGGTGTGATATTCTGGACAGAATTAAACCGTCTGAAAAAGTATCGCGTGAAATCTTTGTTTTGAACATAATGTATTATATCGCAGAATCATATCTGAAAAGATTAAAAGAATTAAACAAACGGGTGTTTGATTCGAAAAAAGTATTACAAGAAAAAATTCGCAAAAAAGAATTGATGTCGCTGTTGGAAGTAGAAAACAGCTATACCCTTTATATTTCGGGGTTAAAGGGAAATGTCAGCGTTCTGGATAAAATTGAAAAAATTCGTGGATTTATCAAAGACGAAGAAACCAAAGATTTGGTCGAAGATGCACGCATCGAACTGAACCAGGCGGTCGAAGTCGCCACCAGTTACAGCAAGATGCTGCGTTCAATCAAAGAAACATTTGAAAGCGTCATTAATATGGATTCGAATACTTATATTAATCGTCTGACGATGTGGAACATTCTGTTAATTGCGCCGACAATCGTGGTTGGGTATTACGGCATGAATACAAAGCTGCCTTTTGCGGAAAACGACAGTTTGGCGTTGGTGGTGTTTATTATGATTATTATGTTGCTGGCGGGATATGGATTATTTATTACATTTAAAAAATCAAAATAAAACAAAAACCGCAATTGCGGTTTTTGTTTTATCTGGATAATGCACTTGTCAGGTTTTTGAAAACTTGGTCAATTGACGGTGTTGCGTCAATATCGATAAATTGTACATTGTGGCATTGTTGCAAGATGTTAATTGTTGGTATGGTTTCTTTTTGAAATGTGTCCAAACGGCGACGGATTGCCGTTTCATTATTATCATCTGCTCTGCCCCCGCCCATAATCAAACGATTTTTTATGCGTTGCATCATGATGCTTTCTGGGATATTCAGATAAACAGTTTTTATAACAAACTTTGTTGAATATTTATCCAATAACCATTCGACTTGGGGTTTTGTACGCGGAAACCCGTCCAGCAAGTTATCCATGGATATATCAAATTTTGGTTGCAACAACCTGAATAAATCGGGGTCGGGTACTAGTATGCCGGCGGCAATTGTTTTTGCAATTTTGGAACTTTTTGGTAACGAACGAAACATCGCGCCTGTTTCGATATAGTTCATGGTTTTGGTTTCCATTAACATGGTTGCCATTGTTCCTTTGCCACTGCCCTGGCCGCCCATTAAAATAATCATATCTTTCATATATAAATCTTTTTGTTTACATATCTGTGTAAAAAAGGGGCAAAATGCCCCCTTTTTTATTTTTTGCTGCTTTCTATTGCAGCGCCCAAGATGTCGCCCAAAACCGAACCGCTGTCGGATTGATTGGCAAAATCTTTGACTGCTTGCTTTTCCAGCGCGACTTGTAATGCGCGTGCAGACAGTTTCACAGTATTATCTTCGACGGATACAACGGATGCTTCGATTGAATCACCAACTTTGTACTTGGAAGTATTCTGTTCTTCTTTTTCACGCGACAAATCTGTGCGACGAATAATACCGCGTGCGTCACCTGGTAATGCCAAGATTAATTCATCTGGGGTTACTTCGGAAACAGTTCCGCGCAGTACAGCACCTTTTTTAACAGAAACAGTGTTGTTTTCGGCACTTTCGGTCATTTGTTTGATACCCAATGTTACACGCTCTTTTTCTGGGTTAATGTCCAGAATCTTTGCTGTGATTTCTTGGCCGCGTGTGAACTTTTTCAGTTCTTCTTCGTCCAATTTATCCCAAGACAAATCAGAAATGTGAACCATACCGTCCAATTCAGGTGTCAATGCAATAAACAAACCAAATTCAGTTGTGTTTTTAATTGGGCCTGTTACGACATCGCCAACATTGTGGGTTTCGGCGAACTGTTTCCATGGGTTTTCTTGTAATTGTTTATAGCCCAATGAAATACGGCGTTTATCTTGGTCAATACCCAAAACAACAATGTTAACATCTTGGTTGTTTTGCAAAACCTTGCTGGGGTGGATATTTTTGTTTGTCCAAGACAGTTCAGACATATGAACCAGTCCTTCGATATTATTGCCCAAATCAATGAATGCACCGTAATCGGTCAACGAAGAAACTTTGCCACTGACAACATCACCAACATTGAATGCGCGTGATGCGGTGCTCCATGGGTCTTCTTCCAATTGTTTTGCACCCAAAGATATACGATGAGATTCTGGGTCGAATTGGATAACTTTGACTTGTAATTTTTGTCCGACATGTACCAGTTCGCGTGGATGATTTACGCGTTTCCAAGACAAATCTGTAACATGCAACAAACCGTCGATTCCGCCCAAGTCAACGAATACACCGTAATCAGTGATATTCTTTACTGTACCTTCGATAACAGCACCCAACGATATGTTTTTCATTGCTTCTTTTTGATTCGCAGCAATGGCATCAGATTGTATTGCGCGGCGTGAAACAATCGCGTTTGTACGCAAGGCGTCCATTTTCAAGACGCGGAATTTGTCGGTCAAACCAATCAATGATTTCGCATCACGGATTGGGCGATGATCAACCTGGGACGATGGCATAAATGCAAATACGCCGTCAATGTCAACAGTGTAACCACCACGAACAACATCGATAATTGTACCGGTTGGGTCGATTCCTTCGGCGACAGTCTTTTCCAAGTCTTTCCATGCTTTTTCAGCGCGCGCCTTGGTATAAGACAGAACGGCCGTTCCTTCGCGGGATTCATAGCGTTCAATGAACACATCAATAATATCTCCGATTGCGGGTACGGATGCACCAAATTCTTTTAATGGTACGCGACCTTCGGATTTCAAGCCAACATCAACCAGTGCAAAATCACCACGGATATCTTTGACAGTACCCTTGGTTGCATAGCCCTGTAATGTTTCTTGTGAACCATAATTTTGGTCAAACATCTGGACAAAATCTTCGCCAGATAATGGATTAAATAAATCTTTGGATAAATCTTTCATGTAAAATTTTCATTCAAAGTTTGCCAGTGTAACAGATACACGGTCTTGTGGGATTTATCTGATTGCCAATGCACCCACCTGCAAAGACCCATGGATTATATGATAAATAAAAAGAATTTGCAAGTTTTTTGTGGACAAAAATGCCTGGACTGTCATTAATAATTTCTGCCGGATTTCAGCCATTTTATGATTTCATAATTCAGCAGTTCTTTGGTTTTCAGATTGCTGGGGGCGCACCAATATTGCGAATATCGTTGTTCGTCTTTGGCCAGTGATTTTTGTTCACTGCGTTTGGTCTTTAATTTACCAAAATTGTCGAATATAAATCCGGTTCGTAATTCCAAGATGTCTTGGTACATATTGTCGCGCGGGAAATGCGGTGCGAGTAATATTCCTTTGCAGTATTTCGGTAATCCGCCAATGCGTAATATTCCGCCTGGACGCAGCGCCAGTACGGATTTTACATAGAATGCCGTGGCATGCTGGATTTCGGTTGAATACAGTGGCAACGAATATAGTGCCCAACATTCATCAAATTCGTCCACAAAATTGGTGTCGATAAAATCTTGGCCGATTGACACATGGGCGGTGTTATTCCCCAGTACATATTTATCGACATTTGTGACATGACAGTTTATATGCAATAAATCAAAAGTTCTTTTTATTGGCGACTTTCCGCCACCAACCAATAACAGCTTTTTATTATTAAAAAACCTGGACAGATTATCTCTGCCCAGGTCGAAACATGCCAGATAAGTAGACAGCGGTCTGTCTGTTCTGCAGAATTTCCCATTTTGAAAAAGGTCTTTGACTGCAGTACTCACACGGTTATGCTTGTTTAAAAAGCTCTTCGGCTTTTACGGTTTTTTCTTTGGTCTTTACTTGGTCCAACATGGCATCCAATGCTTTGCGTTCAAACAACATTCCGCGCAACATGGACAAAGCGTTTTGATTCTTGTTATAGAATTCAAACACTTGTTGTGGATCTGGATAACGCGATGCTTCGGCCCAAATGGCTTTTTGTAGATCTTCGCGGGTGATTTCCACTTTGTTTTGTGTGCCCCATTCGGCCAAGATTAATCCCAATTTAACGCGGCGTTCAGCGTCTTTGTATTCTTTCTTTTCGTCCCATTTATGGGCGTGGCCATGCGATTTTTCGTTTTGTTCGTTTTCGCGTTTTGCCATATCCAATTCTTGGGTAACCAATGTTTCCGGCAAATCCAATTTGATTTTATCGGCCAACATTTCCAACAATTCGTCACGCATTGAACCACGGGCGGCTTCTTCGTATTGTTCGCCCAAGATTTTTTTGATGTGTTCGGTTAATGCCGAAACGGATTCTTGGCCAATTGATTTTGCTAATTCATCATTTAATTCAGGCAAAATATGGTGGCGAATTTCGTGTACTTCTATTTCGAAACGCGCGTCTTTGCCCGCCAAGTTATCAGCATGATATTCTTTTGGAAATTTAACATTAACATCAAATTTATCGCCAATTTTATGACCAATAATTTGGTCTTCGAACCCAGGGATGAATGAATTGCTGCCCAATGTCAGGTGATGTTTTTTTGCTTCGCCACCGTCGAATGCGTCATTGCCAACAAATCCTTTGAAATCGATAACGGCGATGTCACCGTTTGCGGCCTTGTATGATTTGTCTTGGGCTTCGGCGGTTGCACGGCTGCGACGCAGGTTTTCCAATGATTTTGTAACTTCGGATTCTTCCAGCTTTGCGACTTTTTTTGTAACCGTATATTTACTTAAATCAATCGGGGCCAATGTTGGCAAAATATCAAAATCCAAAGTATATTCTAAATCTTTACCGATTTCCCATTGCCCGACATCTGCCTTGGGCGCGCCAGCCAAACGCAGTTTTTTATCTGATACGAAATCATTTAAATCTTTGTTCATCATTTTATCAATGGCTTCGCCCATGGCGGTCGCATTGTATTTCTGGCGCAGTGTTGACAATGGAATGTGTCCAGAACGAAATCCGGGCATTTTTGCCTTTTTACCATATTCCAACAATATTTCGTCTGCGGCGGCTTGGATTTCATCAGATGACAAAAAACCAGTGATAGAGTAATGCAAGTCTTTGACTTTTTCTTTCTTGTACATATGTTTTCCCTTGTGAATAAATTGATGCCTGATTATACACATAATTTCTGGAAACGCAATAAAAAGTTGGGAATTATTTTAATTTAATCAGATTGACCCAGACCGAAATCACGCATAATTATGATATCGGCCGTGCCCGTTTTGTTTTCCAAATTTATGGACGGCATACTTATTTATGCCAACCTTTATATTTAACGAATGCATTATTTATTGCGTAAATACTATTCAATTCTGCCATTGGTATGCTTTTCAGGGTAAACAAACTTTTATTATCATCGATAACTCTGAGAATATTTTGTTCGTCCGGGTTTATTGTACCATTGAATATCTGTTTAACGATTTCCATCTCTTTCTTGACCTGGGTTTGGAATCTTTTCCCAAGGTATCGTTGAAATTGCAAGAGTTCTTTTTTATTTTCTGCATAAATTCCAAAATCATCATTAAGCATATATGCAATCCCAGTTTGGTACGCTGAAACATAATCCATTGGTATCCACATTTCAATAAGCGTATCGTCAAGTTTTGGTTGCTTGGTCTGTAACATTTGTGATGCTCTGGCGGGAGTAAAGTCAAAAACGGGGCTTTTTGCGCCGGTCAATATCCCAAGCGCATTTTTCTGCAAAGCAACATTATCAATAACAGTGCCGATTTCATAAGAACGGTATTTAAGGAATTTTTTATCTATCATCTTATTATTACCTTTTATTTTCCTACAAAATCTTCTCTTGGATAGTAAATAATACTACAAAATATAAGAAATGCAATTTTTTTTAAGCTCCACACTTGCTTGCGCAGCAAGTGAGAGTATGGTTATAATTTGTCCACTATAGTGGACAACATTGTATAACGGTGTTTTGTGGTGATAATCATGTTTAATAAAAAATCCGGCGATGCCGGATTTTTTTATTAACGCTTGCTGAACTGAGTCGAGCGTCTGGCCTTGCGGTAACCATAATGTTTGCGTTCGACCACACGACTGTCGCGGGTCAGGAAGCCAGCGGCTTTTAATGCGTCACGCAATTCTGGTTCTGCCAGTATTAATGCTTTGGATATACCGTGCTTTACAGCACCGGCTTGGCCGGATAAACCACCACCACTGACCATTGCGCGGATGTCATATGAACCTTCGCGTTTGGTTATGCCGAATGGTTGTGCCAAAATCATTTGCAATACGGCGCGTTTAAAGTATTCGTTTGCAGGTTGGTCATTCACAACAAAGTTGCCTTTGCCGGGTGCTAAATATACGCGTGCAATTGAATCTTTGCGTTTACCAGTTGCATAAACAGCAGTTGATAATTTTGTGATTTTATCGCCCTGTACTGTTTTTTTTGCCGCTGCTTTTGGTGCAGCAACTTTTTTCGCCGGGGCGGCTTTTTTTACAGCGGGTTTTGCCGCTGATGTGGCTTTCTTTTCTTCTGTCATTATTCGCCCCTTTTATTTTTACGATTCAAACCTGCGAAATCAACAACGGTTGGTTTCTGTGCGCTGTGTTCATGTTCTGGACCAGCATAGACATGTAATTTTGTCAGACGCTTGTTCGCCAATGCAACGGCGGTACGACGACCCATCATGCGTTTTACCGCATTGAAAACCAATTTTTCTGGTTTTTCGTCGCGCATTTGACCCAATGTGCGTTCACGAATTCCACCAATCCAACCCGTGTGCCAAAAGAATTTTGTTTTATCTGCTTTTTTACCAGAAAGTGCAACTTTGTCCGCATTGATGATTATGACATGATCGCCACAATCCATGTTTGGGGTCCAAGTTGGCTTATGCTTGCCACGCAGGATGTTTGCAGTATATGCCGCCAAACGCCCCAGCGTACAACCAGTCGCGTCAATCAAAATCCATTTGGATTCCAATTCCGCTTTTTTTAACGATTTTGTCGCTGCCATTGTTTTTTACCTTTTATTTGTTATTCAAACGCGGGTATTATGCCCCGGATGTGCGGAAAAGTCAAGAAAAATCAATACGGTATAATGATACCGTATTTTGATTTCTACATTTCTGTTGGAATTTTTAAGCCCATCATATCAATCGCTGTGGATAAAATGTCCAGGGCGGATTTTGCAATATGCAACCGTGCGGCACGCAAATCGGCGGGAACATCGTCACGCAATATTGGGCAATTATGATAAAATGTGTTTATCAATTGGCATAAATCATAAGTATAATTTGCCAAAATATCTGTTGCACGATTATCAAATGCGGTTTGAACGGTGCGTTCAAAGTCCAAAATCCCAATTAATAAATTACGCTCGTCAATGCCCAGTTCAACCATTGGTGCGTTTTTTATGTCGCCTGCTCTTTTCAGAACGCTGTTCAATCGAACCGCGGTATACAAAATGTATGGTCCGGTGCGCCCTTCGAAACTGGTGACAGATACGGGGTCGAAAATATAATCAGAACGCAAATCGTGCATCAAGTCATTAAACTTTAACGCCGCCAATGCAATCGCATCAATTGTATCGTTGTCCAGATTTTTACCAGATTCAATTACACGGGCGCGCACAGAATCTTGGACCATTTCAATTATGTCGGACAAATTCGCCGCGTTTCCGTCACGGGTTTTAAATGGTTTGCCGTCTGCGCCATTAATTGTTCCATATCCGATATGTTCCAAGTCTTCGGCCGGAAATATCCCCGCCAATTCGGCCACGCGGAACAATTGTTCAAAATGTAATTTTTGGCGCACATCTGTCAGATAAATGACCCGGTCTGGGTTATCTGTGATTTTGCGGTAATACAGTGCCATTATGTCTGTTGCGTCATACGGGACTGCGCCGCGTGAATTATAAAACATAACCGGCGGCATTGGTGCGTTATCAGAATCTTTTTTTACCACGATGATTTCTGCGCCGTCGCTTTTTTCAATCAGGTTTTTATCACGCAATATTTTTTCCACAGGTTCGATATACTTTGCGGCATTGCGTTCCCCGTGATTACTGTCGAATGGCATGATGTTTAATTTCTTGACAACATCGTTCATTGCCGCCATGGAAACAGGTATAAATACTTTGTACAGTGCGTTATAGCCCGCATGTCCTTTTTGTAATTCAGCGGTTATTACGCGGGCTTGTTCCATAAAATCTTCGTCTGTGCGTGCCAAGTTTGCAGCGGCGGGATAGTATGTATCTAATTCTGATACGGGCATTGCGTAACTGGAATAATCTGCATTTGAATCAAAATCCGATTGGAAAAAAGGCCAATCTGGATGAATTCTTTTTATCCATGCAATGACAAAACCCATTGAACGACCCCAATCGCCCAGATGATTATAAGATATTGTTTTATGGCCAATGAATTTTGCAATACGGTTTAATGTATCGCCCACAATGGATGTGCGCATATGACCAATGTGCAATGACTTTGCGACATTATACGCACCATAATCCATATCGATAACCAATTTTTTGTCATCTGTCTTGGTGCGTGGTGCGGCGACAGACTTCCAAATGAAATCATCATGTAATTTAATATTAATAAATCCCGGGCCTGCCACAGATGTTTCGGATATGAAATCCAGCTCGGCGATTTTCGGTGCGATTTCCGACGCCAGTTCGCGTGGTGCGCGACCTGCGGATTTTGCCATTATCATTGCGGCATTTGTTGAAAAGTCACCAAATTCACGATTTTTTGGAACTTCCAGTTTTGCGACAAATCCCAGTTTTTCATTAATTGCATCGGATACATATTTATAAAGATTCATTTTCGTTACCTGTTCATAATTTTATATTGGCAAAACAACCCGAACCCGCAGACCGCCCAAATCGCTGTCTTCCAGGAACATTTGCCCACCGTGATTTTCAAAAGCCGTTTGTGCAATAGACAGCCCCAACCCTGTTCCACCCGTATTTTCTCCACGGGATTCGTCCAGTCTGACAAAAGGACGCATTGCATCGGCACGCTTTTCCACCGGAATACCGACACCGTCATCTTCGATTAAAATTTCTATGTGGTCTTCGAAATCGCGTTCGGTTATTTTAATTTTCTTTTTTGCATATCGTGATGCATTTTCAATTATATTGCCAAACGCGCGTGCCAATGCCATTGGTCTGGCATAGAATTGAACCGGTGTAGTTGAAAAATCGGTTTCGATTTTTTTATCTGGCGCGGCATCGCGTGCAATGCGTAACAACATTGCGGGTAATTCCGTAATCTGTTCGATTTCGGGCATTTCACCACGCGCAAAAGCCAAATATCCATTAACCATTTCAGACATGCGGTCAATGTCATGCAGTAAATCGTCTTGGTTTGCACCGCCGGTTTCGACCGCCAAGCGCATTCTGGTCAATGGTGCTTTTAAATCATGGCTGACCGCGTTTAGCATATCTGTTCTGGTGCGGTTATATCTGTTCAGTCGTTCTTTCATGGTAATCATTGCGGTGGCGGCTTCGCGGATTTCTTTTGAACCACTGGGGGTGAAATCTGGTGCGTCCAAACCGCGTCCGAATTTACCGGCGGCATTTGCGATTTTTCGTATGCTGCGTGTGTGTATGATAACAAAAGGCGTAATTAAAACAGAAACAATAAATATCGAACCNATCAACCAAATTATGAAAACTTCGGTACTGGTTGAATATATACGATAAAGCGATGTGCCGAATGTCGCAATTTTATCATTAAACGGTACATCAACGAAAACCAATCGTTTGCCGCGGTCAATATATATCGTGGCGGGTCGTTTTAATTTCCGGGACAATTCGGTGGCCAACATTCCGGCTTCTTTGGAATTGTTGTCATTTGACTTTGGGCGGTTTAATTTATCATTTACAGAAACATTTATGCTGATGTTGCGTGCCATTGTGTCCAACGCATTTGTTTCATTTGCATCCATCAGGTTTATTAATGTCGCAATTTCACCAGATAAACTGCGCGCCATAGAAGCATGTACGCGTGTCCAGTGATTACCAAAGAAAGCGTTTGCCACAATTACTTGGGCAATAACCAATGGAATTAAAACCATTAAAATGGTACGCCATAAAAAGCTGCGAGGGATTAGTCTCATCATACTTCCTTTTTTTTGTTCAATATGCGTCGGATTCGGTTTGTATCAACTTGTACCCCATGCCGCGCATAGTTATAATGTCTGTATTTGATAATACACTATTTAATTTGCTGCGCAAGCGTTTTGCAACCATTGGCGCGGCGGCGGCAATATTACCCATTGGGGTTACCAATTGTTGCAACAGTTTCTTTTCTTCCCCGGACAGCGCCAACAGTTTTGTGTCGACAAAAAATTCGTTGTCCGTGTATATTAAACCGTCTGGCAATTTATTGTTGTGTATCACAGAATTTTTGATGATATTGTTCAACCGCAGTATCAATTCACGCAATTGAAAAGGCTTTGCCAGATAATCATTCGCACCCCCAACCAATCCGTCGATTGCGTCTTCGGGACCCGACAGTGCGGTCAACATAATTACNGGTGTTTGATTNCCCGNCGCCCGTAAGTTNTTGAGAAACGACAAGCCGTCAATNCCCGTCATCATTCNNTCCAGGACGATTGCGTCGACCTGTATTTTATCCAGAATATCCGCGCCTTGTTCCGCTGATTCAGCGGTTAAAACATTAAATTCTTCGGCACGCAAACCACGCGCTAAAGTATTGCGCAACATATCATCGTCATCAATAATCAGAAGTGTTTTATTCATATTTGTCCAGGTGTCAGTGAATGTGTAGGTGGTACATGTTCGCCCTGCACTTTCACATACACCCGCACTGATTTTTTATTTTTCCAATGGTTCAACCGCATATTCGCCCGGTTGAATTGTTTGCATTCCGTGTCCGATTGCAGAATTAAATCCGCTTTCGCTGTCGGTGGCGGCTTTGAATTTCATTCCGCGATTGGTAAATTCGGTTTTAAACAATGCGTATCCAGTACCGCCGCCCATTGTTGGGCCTTGTAATCCCAACGAATAATATCCGCCCATAATCCCATAATCCAGGTCGATATAGTCGATATTTACCAAAAGCGATATGTTGGTCATACCGTCACTGGTCATATTACATGTAAATTCACGATTTACCAGTGTTGCTTGGGAATTAATTGGAACAACGATGTCCATTATTGTTGGTTCGCATATTCTGTCGATACCATTGACCAAGAATTCATAAGTCATACCAACGGTTGCCTTGGACAATCCGGTCGATACATTTACTTGGGATATTGTTGCTTTTGGTATTTTTACCATTGCATTTGCAATACCGGCGCGTACTGGGAAAGAAATCCCAGATTGCAAGCAACTGCGGCTGAATGGGTCTGCTTCGCATATAAACAGGCGTGAATGTGTATTCATCATAAACATGTTTGCAATGCTGTTAAACAAAAATGTTCTGGTTATGCGGTCGTTCAAGCGTGTGCAACCAAAATCACGGCATATAACCATTGGGCGTTCTGCAAATCCAACACCGGGATGTGCGGAATATTCCCAATTGCGTGCGAACATGATGTTCTGGTCATAGTTCAAGCTGTCTGCGCGTTCCATAAAATGGTTTTCTGGGATAAAATTCGGGTCATTTGGGTACGCGTGATAAGACTGCACAGGGGTTTCTGTGTATATAGTCTGAAAGTTTTCGTATTGAAAACCCGGTACACCGGCGTTCGCGCTATTTACCACAAATAATGCGAAAAAAGCCATAAATATAAGTCTTGCCATGTCAAAGCCTTTATTCTCTTCTGTATGGATATTAGAACAAACGCGGCGGCTGTGTCAAAACAAAAATATTTTTATTGAAAATGCATTGCTGAATGTTCTATAAATGACTGGAAGAATTTAAAAGGTAGGCAAAATGGTTGATATAATCATCGCCGGGGAAACCGGTAAGTTACACGCTGTGTATCACAAATCTGTGTCCGAAGCAGCGCCATTGGCGGTGGTTCTGTCCGGTAATCCGCGTCAGAAATATCATATGAATGACCGTATATCTTATGCAATGTTTCGCGCTTTTATGGATGCGGGTTTTTCAGTTGTGCGTTTTGATTATCGTGGCGTTAATGATTCCGAAGGCGGAATTGGAACAACCGCAGATAATATGTTGGACATTGCAACCGTAATTGATTGGATTCAAAATCACAACGAAGACAGCGATAAAATCTGGTTGGCGGGACATCAATTGGGGGCATGGTATGTGTTACAGGCAATGATGCGTCGACCGGAAGTTTCTGGGTTTGCAATGGTGTCGCCGGATGTATCTGTGTCGGACTTTGCATTTTTATCACCACGCCCAAATCGCGGGTTGTTATTACAAGGTGCAATGGAATCCGAAGATTCAAAACAGTTTTCGACCCACTTGACCCAAGTGTTAAAAAAACAAGCCCAAATAGATTTAGAAACAATTCGTATAAAAAATGCGGATGAACATTACAGCCAACCGGCAGATTTGCGTCAGCTGTATAATGATTTAAAAGCGTATGTAGGTCGCGAAAACGCCGAAGACAAGTTGCTATAAAATGAACGAAAGATTTTTAGACCCAAATTTACCGGATGACTTGGCGGCGACAATTCGCCCAAAGAAACTGTCTGACTTCATTGGTCAAGAAACCATGAAGCAGAATTTGGCGGTCTTTATCGGTGCGGCGCGCAGTCGCGCAGAAGCCATGGACCATGTATTATTATACGGTCCCCCAGGTTTGGGTAAAACCACATTGGCGCATATTGTTGCAAATGAATTGGGTACAAACTTTCGCGCGACCGCCGCACCCATGCTGACCAAGCAAGGTGATTTGGCTGCAATTCTGACATCGCTTGAACCAATGGATGTTTTATTTATTGATGAAATTCATCGATTGCCAACCACAATCGAAGAAGTACTGTATTCCGCAATGGAAGATTTCAAGTTGGATATCATGCTGGGCGAAGGCCCGTCGGCGAAAAGTGTTCGTATTGACTTGCCACCTTTTACTTTGGTTGGTGCGACAACGCGAACTGGTTTGTTATCAAACCCATTGCGCGACCGATTTGGAATTGATTTGCGTCTTTGTTTTTATGAAACATCAGATTTGGCAAAAATCATAACACGCAGTGCAAATATTTTAGATATTGCAATTGACCCGTCTGGCGCAGAAATGCTGGCGAAATCCAGTCGTGGAACACCGCGTATTGCGAACAGATTGTTAAAGCGTGCGCGCGATTTTGCCGCGGCAACGGGTGTCAGTCAAATTACATCAGACACAGTTAAAACAACACTGTTCCAATTGCATATTGATGCGCGTGGTTTGGATGCGATTGACCGCGAATACATGACGGCAATTGTAAAGAACTATGCCGGTGGTCCGGTTGGAATTGAAAACTTGTCCGCGATTTTGTCAGAACCGTCCGACACAATCGAAGATGTTATTGAACCGTATTTGATGCAACAAGGTTTTATTCAACGCACCCCACGCGGTCGCATTGTTACCGATGCAGGATATGAACATTTGGGGTTGGGAAAATGAAACTAGAAATTATTGGTGCTGACAGTGCGTTCAACGGATTAAATACAGCGTTCTTTTTTCGTGATGATGCGGGACGCGGTGTTTTAATAGATTGTGGATTTACGGTATTTCCGGAATTAATTCGGCGCAATATGGCCAAAGATGTGGATGTTGTTTTAATTTCACATATGCACGCAGACCACACAGGGTCACTTTGTACTTTGGCGGTATGGCGGCGTTTGAAGCTGGGTAAAAAAATTATTGTTGGTGGAACAGATGTTACAGAATTATTCAAAGTCCAAGGTGTTTTGCCGGATGACTTTGTCACCCTGCCCGATGATGATTTATTGAATGTCAAAACAATTCGTACGGGACATATCCCAAAATATGGGTATAATAATGCGTTGTTTATTGCGGGACGGATTTTGTATTCCGGGGACACCAATGAATCTGTATTGAATACAGAATATGCACATTCTGCGGATATTATTATTCATGAAACTTGTTTGAATACCTCGTCGGCACATACAACATTGGAATTATTAAACCAGGCCGCCCCAGAAATAAAAGCAAAAACATGGTTAATACATGTTCCGACCCACGAACGCGCCGAAGTAGAAAAGTTGGCCGCGGAAATGGGCTTTGCGGGTGTGTGCAAAAATGAACAAACAATAGAGGTATAAAAATGCACAAATTTCCATTTGCGATTGCGTATGCTGATACTGATGCCGGTGGCATTACATATCATGCGCGATATATTGAAATTGCAGAGCGTGCCAGAATGCATTGGCTGCATAACACAACCCCGCCGGACGGTGATGTGGGATTTGTAATAAAAAATCTGTCTATGAAATATATCAAGCCATTAAGGCTGGCGGATAATTTTATTGTTGAATCACAATTGTTAAAAGTTGGGGCCGCATCATTGGTTGTGGAACAAAAATTCGTAAAAGACGGCGAAGTTTATGCTATAATGACTGGAACTGCGGCATATATTGGTGCAGACTTGAAACCAAAGCGAATTTCTGATAAAATAATGTCCGTGCTGGATTGGCAGGGATAAAGTTAAAAATATAATAATTAATAAAAAGGAAAAAATAATGAATAACGAATTTTCATTCTTTCAAATTTTCTCGCCTAGCGACCCTGTCGTTTTTGTGACTTCGATAATATTGGTATTGGCCAGTATATATTCTTGGAAAATTATCATTGAAAAATTGCGTCTGTGGAAAATGGTTGGACGCGGTGTGCCAAAAATTCCAGCAAATGCAAATCCGGATACTATTGCAGATATCATGATTATGCCATATGACAAAAGTCTGTGGTTCTTGTCAATGGCGGCGGCGGTTGCACCGTTTGTTGGATTGTTTGGAACAATTTGGGGTATCATGGAATTGTTTTCGGCCATTGGGGCGCATAATTCTACTTCTTTGGCGGTTATTGCACCGGGATTGGCGGTTGCGTTGGGTGAAACCGCGTTGGGCTTATTTGTCGCAATTCCAGCGGCGATATTTCATCAAATGCTGTCCAAGAAATCAGATGATTTATATAATAAAATAGAAAACCAAGCAAAAGAAAACCAGGTAAAAGAAACCCGGGGGAATAAATAATGGGTCGCAGAAGAAATAACAAGGATGCAAATTCTTTGATTGTTATGACACCAATGATTGATGTCATGACAGTGTTGTTGGCGGTGTTTGTTGTTACAGCACCCATGATGACAACGGGAATTGATTTGGATTTACCGCGTGCGGGTCGGTCTGTGATGTCGGGCAATGATCATGCAGTCCAGGTCAGTGTTGATTCGGCCGGTCGTTACTATTTGGGTGAAACGCGAATGACCGCGGATAATGTTGTAAAGAAAATAATCGCAATGCGTAACGAAAATTCCAAATTGACAGTTATGATAAATGGCGACGCCAGCGCGGACTATGGCGCGGTGATGTCCGTTATGGGTAAACTGAAAGATGTCGGTATTCAAAAAGTTGGTTTACGCACACGGCTTGAAAAATAAAAAAATGAATAATAACGAAAAGCAATTTTCTGTGGAAAACACAATGATGTCTGTTGGGGGGCACTTGGCAGTAATGGCGTTAATGGTGACGACATTTGTGCTGATTGTTGAAAATACACCTCCGTTGGTTGCAACCGATAGAGTGCAGATATTTGAAATCGATTTATCCCAGGTCAAGGTCACAGGTACGGAAACCGCGCTGTATAACACAGATGTATTGCCGCCGGTTGGTGGTGAAAAAGACGCCGCGCCGGTGGTTGAACAGCCAAAAGACGCTGTTCCTGAACCCGAAGAAATCGGTGACGAAGAACCAATTGATGCACCAACTATGGTGGAATCTGCGCCACCGGCGGAATCTGACAAGGTTGAAACCGCGGCGAACAAAGAAGAAAACACATCAAATACCAATGCGCCAATAAAAAAGACCGTTGTGCGTGTTAATCGCGAAGTCCGGACACTAAACAGAACTATGACAATATCGGTTGTTGATGCGTTACGCGTTGCATTAACGCGTTGTTGGGTTATTGATACCAAACGCAATGATATTTCGGATATTCGTGCGGTTGCGCATTTGGTTATGAGTAAAAATGGAATGGTTCGCGATGTTTGGTTTGAATCTGCGCCACGCGCCGACAGCGACCCGGCATTTGCATATGTTTTGGAAACAATACGCAGTGCTTTGAATACATGCCAACCTTTTAAGATGCTACCGGAATCAGAATTCGAACATTGGGAAAAAATTGAATTGACATTTTATCCGACCCAGGGAAAAATTATGTAAGCCAGAGAGAATGGAAAAAACAAAGGCATAAATTATGCGACGACAAGGATACTATTCCGAAAGTTGGTTTGAAGCGACAGAAAAATTTGTAAAAAATGCGTCCAAATCGGGCAAGTTGAAATGGGCAACATCAACCGAAACAGAATTTGATATCCCATATGTTTCAATTGGTAATGGTTCAAATGTTGTTGTTATAAATTCTGGGATTCATGGACTGGAAGGTTATTTCGGCAGCGCCGCTCAATTAATGTTCATAAATGAATTTGCACCGAAATTATCCGCATCAGTTTTAAAGAAATATAAAATTGTATTGATTCATATCATTAATGGTTGGGGTATGCAAAATCGTATGCGCGAAGTCATGGTTGCCAACAATGGTGGTTTGGTTGATTTAAACAGAAACTTTGGCGTTGATTTTTCAAATCCAAAAAGTCTGCCAAAGAACGAATTGTATAAACAAGCACATGATATATTGTTATCAAAACCGCATATTGAAAATGTCGGTAAAAAAAATCCGACCAAGAAAAACAAATTATTAAAATTTCGTCGTGAAAATTTGGCTAATGGTGTTTGGGCTTCTGTGGCGCGCGGCCAGTATTACGAACCGTATGGGTTGTTTTATGGTGGTAATACCCAAATGACAGAAAATAAAATGACACTGCATATTTATGATGAAATTATGCGTGACGCGAAATCGCTGATTTCGGTTGGATTACATACGGGAATTGGTCGATTTTATAAATCCCGCGGTTATACAACAATGAATTTGTTGGTATCGCATCCCGCAACACATGAAAAAACAAAAAAGTTTCGTGAAATTTTTGAACCGGCAATGAAAATCGTACCTGACGAAGGAACAGAAAACGGTCCAACATTATTGGGCGATTTGGTGGATTGTCTGGAATCACGATATGCGAATATGAATATTCCGATTTATACGGCAGATTTGGAAGTCGGTACTGGTGAATGGCCCGTGTTATCCAATGTTCTAAAGCGCATGGATATGGGTGACGCGCGATATGATTTGGTACACTTTGGTGAAATTGAAAAAAAGACAAAACAAAATCTGACCGAAAGTTGGTATCCGTCACATCCCGCATGGCGCACCAGCGCGATGAAAAACGCGAATATATTCTTTACCCAACTGACCAAATTTTTGGAAAATAATAAATAATCGTTTTTATTTAAGATAAAACACACACCGTGGTGCTCTGCAACACATTACCTCAACACCGTAATCCCGTGATGTTACAGTTCCCCTCCTGTGGAGGGGTGGCCAAAGGCCGGGGTGGTCTTTATTTGATATTTGGGGAATGACGATGATATAAAAACATTAACTGTCTAATATATTGGACAGTTTTAAAATATAAGGGTTACAGTTTTTACAAGGGTTTTATATGTTGTCTACTATAGTAGACAGATTTTCAAGAGCTTATTAATTGTCCATTATAATGGACAACGAGTGTTTATTTGATTTTTATAGCATGAATACTTAAAAAACTGTCCACTATAATGGACAAGTTTTTAAGGGGGTACGCTGTGTTGTGGTTCACACATTACAATTTATGCTGAGGAAATACCTGCGCACTATCGCCATCCACTTGGTATCGATGCATACCCCACCATATTGACAGCCAGGTAAAATGTTCCTTGTTTTGGCAGGACGGTAAATTTTTCCCATAGGTTTGTTGGGTTACC
>JGI994J12354_10001890_pt1 | contig 20973 bp, 20 predicted proteins | sample IntmicLarv3ML3BL_FD_12354 | JGI IMG/M metagenome (IMG submission 12354) | reverse complement strand
GGCGACGCTTGAATCGGAGCGACGCCCGCTCTCGCAGGGATACAAAACCGCGAAGGAAAACTATATGTCGATTTGCACCGCGAAGGCGAATGCCGACATGATGTTGTTCGGCGAACGGCAACCGCAGAAATCTCACGACAGAGATGCACGGTGATTCGTCTTTCCCCGCAGATGCTTTGTATCACCGGACGCATAATCGAGCGGCACTCGTCGCGCACAGCAGACGCCGATAGACGGCTTAAATGGACGGAGCGAAATCGCTCCGTCCGGTGGGTTTGGGCGACAGCCCAACAACCAGAAAAACGGACAAACACGCGGAAGCGGTTTTGTCCGTTTTGGGCAGGGTGCGCGCACCCTGCCTTGCTTGCCAGCCAGCCAGAACGAAAATCGGCGTGATTACGCCATCTCCAACATGTGGCGAGCAGTGCATAGTGGACTCCACTCTGTATTTGCTCGCCGGGGCGCGTGCCCCAGTCCCCGTGATCGCTCCACGTTGCGTGGTCGGCTGCGCGGCCTTGCCACTAAATTGTTTCGGATGCAAAGCTAAAGGGTCTCACGTTCCGCTTCGGGCTACAAACAGCTCTCCGTGATATTTAATTTGTCTTCGCCGTTAACTGCTCACGCATACTCTGTGGTGCCCACAAACCATCTGCATCACTATTTCGATGTATTCATTTTTTCAGTGGAGTGCTATATCGTTTGCGCCGGAATGATCCACACATTCTCTTTCAGCGGCAGCCGCTCCTTCGCCAAGCAGATAACCGCGCCCATTCCGGCTTTCTTACCCGGAATCCCGTCCAAAAAGCGGAATGCGTTAACCATTGATTTTTGTGGATCGCTGGAGGTCTTAATCTCAACTGGGTACAGGGTATCGCCGTTCTCAATCACAAGGTCAATCTCGTTTTTGTCCTTGTCGCGGTAGTAGAATAGCGGCGGCTTGACGATGCCGTCATTATAATAGCTTTTCAGAATTTCTCCGAACACAAAGCTCTCGAAGATGTGGCCCCACATGGCGCCGTTTGTCAGTTGCTCCGGCGTGTTCCATCCGAGCAGCCAGCAGGCCAGCCCCGTGTCGAGGAAATACAGCTTCGGCGTCTTAATCATACGTTTGTTGAAATTGTTGTAGTACGGCTTCAAGAGATAGACGAGGCCGCTTGACTCCAGTACGGACAGCCACGACTTGATGGTCTTAGCGTCCTTGCCGCAAATCTCCGATATCGTATTAACATTTAGCATTTCACCGGATAGAGACGCGACCGCACGGACAAACTTAATGAACGCAGACTCGTCCTGAATGTTCAGTACATCCTTGATGTCCTTTTCGATATAGGTCTGAAAATATGAATTGTAAAAATCCGCCCAATCATGCAAATCACTTTCCGTTTCGTGAAGCTCCGGGAAGAAGCCCTTGTGGATGAGGGAAACAAGCTTCGCATAATCACATACGCCGCCCGCCGCTTCCGCGCCGACCATGCGCTCGGTCGTCGGCAGGAACGGCTCACGGTGTGCGCCGCCCAACAACTCACGAACGGACAGGCCCAGCAGTTTAATCACACCTGCGCGCCCTGCCAAGCTGTCGCTGACATTTTTCATCAGCTTGATGCTCTGTGAGCCGGTCAAATAAAACTGTCCTTTCGCTTTTTCCTCATCAACGATATCTTTGATGTAGTCAAACAGCTCGGCCGCCTTCTGGATTTCATCCACAATGACAGGCGGTTTGTTTACATCAAAAAACAGCGATGGATTCGTCTTTGCGCTTTCCCGCACCAGTGGACGGTTGAGTGCGACATAGCTGATATCCTTAAAGATTTCCTTGAGCATGGTTGATTTGCCGACCTGTCTGGCACCGGTCAATACAATAACCGGCTTGCGCTTTGCGATACGCTCGACCACCGGCTGGATATGTCTCGGATAATACATCTGTTCACCTCGTTCTGACTATTGCGGAGTGTAATTCCATTATAGTCGAACGGCCGGAGTTTGTCAAGCGCATCGCCGGAGCGGTTCAATAAAAAATAGTTTTACTGTTTGCATCATCATGACCCAAAATGGCGGAGATTACGTATACCTGATGGCGTATAGTTTTTGGGGTGGAAGCAAATCTGCGTACTACCTAAAAAGGGCTGCTATAGAAGCCAAGTCCCGCCTGTTTTGTACCGGATATGAAGATCGTGGAGCAACAGATTGAACGCTACCGCCGTTATGCCGTAATCCTTTGCGATCAGGCTTGCAGGGATAGCCTTTTTGCTTTGCAGGGCGAGGTCGCAGTACATGGCCTTCGGCGCAATCGCCTCCAGCTTATTCCGCAAGGCTGCCGTCCTGCCTTTTTCAGCCTGAAGCTTCTTAAGAAGCTCGAAAGCGAACTCCTGACTGCTGGCCACTTCCTCCAGCACGGAGTCAAGCATATATGCGACATACTTGCGAAACAACGGAAACACCTCGCCGGTCACCCAGCGCTTGAACTGCTTTGCGCTCGAAAACCCACTGGACAGAATCAAGCTGTACAAGCCGAAGTCATTGATGAGGGTCACGCCGCTGATGTTGATTGCCAAAACTACCGTTTCGGTAGTTTTGGCAATCAACATCAGAAAGAAAGATACGGATGCGTTCGCCTTTGTCGTCGACAGGGCATTCACATGTGGCAACATCAAAGGTTTTGTTGGAAGTAAAGACAGTAGAGCCTTTTCATAGCGCCTTGCAATGAGCTGAAAGAAGAGGTTTTGCTAGGATAAACCGCTTGGACTTGCTCTCATCATCACCGGCTGTGCTGTCTCACCCGGTGATGGCAATCGGTCATTTAGCGTTGCTGCAAAACCCCTCTCAGCAGCGATCAAGCTTTTGCTCTGTAATAAAATCCTCAAGCTGGACAAGGAAGTCCTCGATGGTCTCTGCCTTGTTTGGGCGGGCTTTTTTGTGGGTAACAAAAAAACAGCGCCGGGGCGGAGGCGGGTCAGTCAGGTAGCGGATATAGCCATCCTCGGGCCGCAATTCCCGCGCCACCGATTCCGGGAGTACCGCCCAATCGTCCGGCTCGTTGAGAAACCCCGCCGTGAAACGCGCATGATTGACTCGGCACTTGGCGTATCCGGAACTCCACCACTGGTCATGCCAGAACTGGTGCTCGGGACAGATGATTTGCTGAATCTCGTGGCTGGCCTTGAGTTCGGAGGGGTGTATCGGCGCTGTAGAGGCCCAGGCCTCACCCCGGCGCAACACCACATAGTTTTCCTGATACATCAGACGAAAGCGTAATTCTGGCAAGTATACCTCCTCATTGGATAGCCCAATATCCATAATGTGGTTGGCCACCATCCCGCATATCTGTACCGAGTCGTGGAGGGCAATCTCAAAATCCCACGCTGGATTTTGGCGGGAGAGCGAAAAGAAAAAGCCTTTCAGCGCATAGGATGCGATGCTGTCGGGCATGGCGATGGAAAGTGTGCGGATGGTGCCGCCCTTCTGCAGGGAGTAGGCTTCCTCCGCCAGCACTGCCATCTGCTCGGCCAGAGGCAAAAAGCGCTCACCCGCCGGGGTCAGGGCCACGGAATCCTGCCCCTTCCCCCGAAAGAAAAGGCGGATGTTAAGCTCGTCCTCCAGCAGGGCCAGCCGTCGGCTCACCGTTGCCTGCGACATAAACATGTTGCGTGCCGTCATGCTGATGTTGTGGCGCCGGGTTATCTCAATAAACAGTTTGATATCCTCAATTTTCACAATTCACCTCAAATATACGATTATTGACTATTATATAACTATATTAATCATTTTACAAGATGCAAAAGCTTTGTTATTGTATCAATTGTATAAGGTCTGCAGGCTAAAAGTCCGGGTTTCCGGCACAATTACATGAATCCGTTTGGGAGATGAGGCTTATGGTCACGTTGGAGTCTGTGAAGCGCGCACAGGGGCGCATCGCGCCCTATATCTGCAAAACACCCTTGCTGCGCCTTGAAAACATGGAAGAACAACTGGGGTGTCAGGTCTACGCAAAAATGGAATCTTTTCAGCGAACCAACTCCTTCAAGGCCCGGGGTGCATTAAACCGGCTGATGACACTTTCCCCCGAGGCGCTGAAAAAAGGCATTGTCACGGCCTCCTCGGGCAACCACGGCAAGGCGACCGCCTACGCCGCCAAGGTGCTCGGGGTGACGGCCCACATCGTCGTGCCCGACACCGCCCCACTGGAAAAGGTCAAGGGAATCCGCTCATACGGGGCCGATGTCATTGTCAGTGTCCCCGGCATCGAGCGCTTCGCGCTGGCCGAGCGGCTGAGTCGTGAGCGCGATTGGAGCCTAATCTCGCCCTTTGATGACTACGAAATCATGGCAGGGCAAGGGACAGCCGGGCTAGAAATCCTTGAGCAGCTGCCCGAGGTGGACACCATCATCGTCCCGCTGGGCGGCGGCGGCTTGCTCAGCGGTTTGGCCGTGGCTGTCAAGCAGGCGAACCCCAAGGTCAGGGTCATCGGCGTCGAGCCGGCCTCGGTCTCCAAATACTCCCAAAGCTACGCCTGCGGACACCCTATAGTGCTTCCCGACGATGTCTTCTCTGTGGCCGACGGCCTACAGACCCAGACGCCAGGGGTGCTCAACTACCCGGTCATTAAGGCCTATGCCGACGAGATTGCTGCGGTGGACGAGGCGCACATTCTCCAAGCAACGCGCCTATTTTTAACATATGCCAAACTGCTGGCCGAGTTTTCATCCTGCATCACGCTGGGGGCTGTCCTCGAAAAGAAAATCGCCGTCAGTCCCCATGAAAAGGTCGTCTTTTTCATCTCGGGTGGGAATATCGGCATGGATCAATTCAAATTGTTCGAGGAGGCGAGCTCATGAAATCTATCTGCGGTGATGCCCTGCCTGTCGGGCATTATTCTCCGGCTGTCATCAGCGGGAATACCGTCTATCTCTCAGGACAGACCTCGGCCGACCCGGTCACCGGTCTGCCTGTAGCCGGTGGGATTCAAGCCGAGACCCGACTGGCCCTTGAGAATCACTCGACGGCCGGTCGGGGCGGCAATCCGCTCTCTCACACCGTCACAGGCCAAGCGGCCCGGATTAAGCTCAACGGCCAGCTTGCTTCGGAGTTTATGCTCTACGGCTGGGCCTGTGCCCTGGAGGGCGTGCCGTCGGTCTTTCTCTCGGGGGACAAGATGCTGTGTGAGGATTCGGCCGGCTTGCACCCCTGCCTGCTCACCGTGCCCGTTAAGGAGGGCATCGGCAGCCGCACCTGCAACTACTCCCCCGAGACCACTCTGCGGCAAATCCGCGAGACAGCGCAAAGGCTGTGGGCCAGAACCTGAGTGCCGCCAAAATCACCTTGCCTGATTTCTATGAGGCCGAGATTTTCTTCACGGAACACGCCCATGCCGAGAAGGTCTCCAACTTCCCCGGTGTAACCAAGGTGGATGGCAATACGGTGGTATTCCAAAACAAAGACTATCTTGAAATCCTACGCACCTTCCGCTGGATTCTGTAAGCCCGCAGCAAATTATACATCAGAGAGGATTGCACACCATGAGATTTTACATTTCTGTCGACGCCGAGGGTATTTCCGGCGTACACAAGCTGAGCCAGGTCATTCCCGGCAAGCCCGAGTACAACACCGTCCGTGAGCTCATGGCCGGCGATGTCAACGCCGCCGTACGCGGCGCCGTCAGAGCCGGGGCCACCGAGGTTGTCGTCAACGACTGCCATAATAACGGCGATAACCTGCGCATTTCCGAAATGGACAGCCATGTCATCCTGCTCAGCGGGGCCGACAAGCCCCTGATTATGGCCGAGGGCCTGCAGGAGCGCTTCGACGCCATGGCCCTCATCGGCTACCACAGCAAGAAAGGCCAGCGCGGTGTTGCAAGCCACACCTTCTTTTTCAACGCCATCTTCGAGGCTAAAATCAACGGCAAGCCCTTTGGCGAGGCCGACTTCGTCGCCCACATGGGCGGCTTTTACGGCATCCCCATGGTGCTGCTCACCGGTGACAATGAGGTGACTGGCCAGGGCCTCAAGGACATGCCGGGCCTCACGACGGTGGCCGTGAAAACCTGTATTGGCAATGGCTCGGCCGCCCTGCGGCACCCCGATATCACCACCGCCGAGATTGAGGAGGCCGCCTATCAGGCCGTGCTCAACGCCAAGAATGTTAAGCCTCTGCAGCTGGAGGGCGATGTGACGCTGGAGCTTCTCTTCTCCTCCGCCACCCAGGCCGAGCTGGCCTGCACCTACGCTGGCTTCACCGCCGACCCGGATGTGCACAACCGCGTATGCTATGTGGCCAAAGATTACGGCGAGGCCTACAATGCCTTTATGCACGCCCTGCGCCTCGGTGCCTACTACCGCGACGACACCTGATTGATGCATCGTCGCGGTCTGCTACGCTTCGGCCTACGGCTTGCTCTAAGGGTCCGACTTTCGGCACAGATATATTCCAAACTTGCATTCCTGGCGCATCTTCTCAAACTCAAATATCCCCATAATTCTCACTGACCGTCACAATACTGTCCCGGTCGAAAATCAGCTCCTGTGGGATGCCGCCGATATATTCAAAGCATCGCCGGTCGGCGGCTACAAGGTCACCCGAGGTGTAACTTTTCCGCATTTCCACCCGCAGTGCAATCCCCATTCTTCGAATAATTATCGAGCTGGGCTTACAAAAAACCGCCTCCACCTTTTCGATTTCTCCTACGCCCCCCTCTTGGACACACAAAAATCACTTTATATGGACTATTGCTTTGATATAATTCATGCATTGTTATACACTTCTATGACGGAAGGGATGATTCATAAATGTATGACCTGCTTATAAAAAACGCCAGCATAATTGATGGAACCGGCATACCCGCTTTTGCCGGCAGTGTCGCCTGCCTTGACGGCAAGCTTGTCACAAGCCCCGACGAGGAAAAAGGCGCGCGGGAAATCATCGACGCCCAGGGACTTTGCCTCTCGCCCGGGTTTATTGATCCCCATTCCCACGGCGACAGCCCGGTGGGGGAGGAATGTAACAGCCTTTCAAAAATCTCCCAGGGGATAACCACTCACATAGGCGGCCTGTGTGGGGGCTCAAGCTTCCCCGTAAACCCCGAAAAGGTGTCCTCCATGGCCGGCGATCTGCCTGCTAAAATAGAAAAATACGGCCTAAAAAGCTTTGAATCCTTTAAAAACTATCTCGATCATGTCAAAAAGCTGTGCCTCATCGAAAATATCGCATTTTTTATCGGCCATGGCACGGTTCGCATCGCCGCGATGGGGTATGACGACCGCGCTCCAACCCCCGCCGAACTCGAACACATGAAGGATATGGTTGATGAAGCCATGCGTCACGGCGCAATCGGCCTCAGCTCCGGCCTGATATACATACCCGGCGCCTATTCGGATATCGACGAGATGTCTGAACTTTGCAAGGTTGTGGCCCGGTATGACGGGGTGTACGCCACCCACATGCGCAACGAGGCCGACCAAGTGCTCGACTCGATAAAGGAGGCCATCGAGGTGGCCCGTCGCTCGGGCTGCCGGCTCAACATCTCCCACCTCAAGGCCTGTGGCAGGCAAAATCATGGTGTTGCCCCCCAAATGCTGGCCCTGATTCACGCTGCGCGAAACGAAGGGATACGCATTTCGGCCGACCAATATCCCTACCACGCCTCATCCACCTCCCTCGCGATTTGCCTGCCCCCCAAGTATTTCTCAATGGGTATAAAGTATATGGTGGAAACCATAAAAAAGCCTGAAATGCGCAAAATTATCGAGGCCGAAATACGCGATCCCAACTGCGGGTACGAAAACCTTTATATAGGCTGTGGTTTCGAGGGCATGCTTGTGGTGCGCAGCCCCAAAACCCCGGAGGCCCTTGGCAAAACGGTGCAGCGGTATACCGAGGATAATAGCTTCAATGAGTTTGGCGGCCTTTTCGACCTTCTTATCAAAAACGAGGGTGATGTTTCCTGCGTTTTCTTCGACATCGGTCACGAGGATGTCATGACCATAATCAGCGACCCCCAGGTCTTGGTGGGCACTGACGGCGCCTACAGCTCCTACGGAAGCATGACTCATCCGCGCGCCTTCGGCACATTCCCCCGGGCTTTGGCCGTCTACTGGCGGGAAAAAAAGGCCCTGCCCCTCGAGCAGATGATCAGGAAGATGACCTCCCTTACGGCCCAAACCCATCTTGTGCCGGGCAAAGGCGTCATCGCCGACGGGATGGACGCCGATTTGGTGCTCTTCGACAAGTATGCCATCGCCGACAAGGCCGATTTTACGAACAGCAGCCTTGTGTCCGACGGCATAGAGTATGTCATCGTCGCCGGTCGGGTTGTGTATAAGGATAGAAAGCTTACGGACGCCGCCCCCGGTAAAATTGTCTTGCGAAAAGGGTACAGGGCGTAAAATTGTCACTTTTGCATAAAAATCGCGCCGCATTTTCTATATAAGGCACAGCTTGCTATCGGTTACATAAAAGACACGCAGCGTTCACACCAAGGTCACAAAGCAAACTGCAAGCGCCGGTTTGAGGAGGGGTTATATTGGGCAGGTATGCTGCTAGGAGGCTCGCACAGGGTGTTCTGCTGATTTTTGCGGTCAGTCTCTTGGTTTTTTCACTTTTGTACATGATGCCGGGAGACCCGGTTGAAATCCTCACCGGGGAGAGGGTCAGCGAGCAGCGCAAGGAAGAACTTAGGGTTAGCATGGGGCTCGACCGCTCTTTGCCCCAGCAGTATTTCACCTGGCTAAGCAAGGCAATAAGGCTCGATCTCGGCTCGTCTTTAATCACCAAGCTCTCGGTCAAAGACTCTATATTGAGCCGCCTGCCGATTACCCTGCGAATATCGGGCTTCGCCCTATTGACAGAGATTGTCATAGCCGTCCCCCTCGGTCTGCTTGCCGCATACCGCAAAGACGGGATATTTGACAGATACCTTATGGCCATCGCCAGCTTTTTGCAGTCGGTTCCCAACTTTTGGCTGGCCATGCTGCTGATTTTGCTCTTCGGGGCATCGCTTCAGTGGCTTCCCTTAAACGGATATGGCACGTGGAGGCATTTCGTGCTGCCCGTTGCAAGCATAGCCATGACGGGCATGGCCAGCATTCTGCGGATGACCAAGGCCGAGGTCCTCGAGGTATTCAGGGAAAAATATGTGCAGACGGCCTATGCCAAGGGGCTGAGAAACAGGCAGGTCATGGTCCGCCACGTGCTGCGAAACTCTCTTATCCTTGTCACGGTCATGGTTTTCCTGTCTCTCCCGTGGATAGTTTCCGGCTCGGTTATAATCGAAAATATTTTCATCATCCCCGGCATGGGAAGCATGCTTACAAAGGCCATCGCGGCGCAAGACTTTCCTGTGGTACAGGCTTGTGTGCTGATAATAACCGTGCTGACCGTTGTGTGCAACTTAGCCAGTGACATCATTTCCGCGATGCTCGACCCACGCATCAGGATTGAGATTAGCAGAGGTGCAAAATGAAGGGGAAGGAAAAAGCGCTAAGGTGCAAAAAGCGCCATATAAACCTGATAATCGGCATCGTCATGATAGCAATCCTCGTCCTCGTCGCGGTCTTTGCAAAACAATTGGCGCCCTACAGTTACGATGACGCTATTTTGGCCGACAAGCTTGCTCCCCCCGGGGCAAAGCACCTGTTCGGTGCCGACGCCTATGGGCGTGACGTGTTCAGCCGTATAATCTACGGCTCGCGTATCGCTTTGCAGGTGGCTCTTACCTCGGTTGCAATCCAGCTCGTCATAGGCGTCACCGTCGGCCTTTTGTGCGGATACTTCGGCGGCTGGATAGACATGATTTTATGCTTTTTCATGGATGTCACCTGGGCGATGCCCCCGCTTATCATGGCCTTTGCCGTCATAAGTGTGCTGGGCAAAAGCCTAAACAACGCTATAATCGCCGTAGCGATAGTTTCATGGGCACAATACGCTCGAGTTGTCAGAGCAAAGACCATGGCGGTCAAAAATATGGCCTTTTTAGAAACTGGCGTCGCCTTTGGCGAAAACATCTTTGCCATCATGTTTCGCTATATTTTGCCCAACATCGTGCCCTCCTTGGTGGTCGTGGCCTCAATGTCGATACCAAACGCCATAATGTCCACCACTTCCCTCAGCTTTTTGGGCCTCGGGGCACAGCCCCCCTCGCCAGACTGGGGGTTAGCGCTAAGCGAAAGCATGTCCCGTTTTGTTGTGGCCCCGTGGCTTGGAATATTCCCCGGCCTGGCCTTGGTTTACACAACTTTCGGCGCCACCATGCTTGGCGAAAGCATTAGGGATATGATTGACCCCCATATGAAGGTGAGGTGAGGGGCATGGGCGAAAATCTTTTGCAGATAAAAAACCTTAGCGTCGATTTCAACGTGGGAGATGGTATGTTATCCGCCGTCCACGATTTAAGCTTTGATATCGACAGGGGCTCGGTCTACGCCCTGGTTGGCGAGTCGGGTTGCGGAAAAACCACCTCGGCCTATTCCGTCATGCGATTGTTGGACGAGAGCACCGCTGCGGTTTCGGGCAAAATATTGTTCAAAGATAACGATCTTTTAAAGCTCAACTCCCGCTCGATGGAAGATGTGCGAGGTCGTGAAATCGGCATGATATTCCAAAATCCGCTCGACTCCTTAAACCCCGTCTACCGCTCGGGCTTTCAGGTCGCCGAGGCAATAATGATTGACAAGATTGGTCGGCAGAAAGCGTGGGAGCGGGTTATCGATCTTTACCGTCAGGTTCAGATACCCGACTCGAGGAGGAGGGCCCAAAGCTTCCCCCACGAGCTTTCGGGCGGCATGCGCCAACGGGTCATGATTGCTATGATGCTCTCACGCCGGCCCGAGCTTTTGATTTGCGACGAGCCCACAACCGCCCTCGACGTGACTATCGAGGCCCAGATACTCGACATAATCAAGGATTTAAAGTCCGGCTTTAACACGGCTTTTCTGATGATAACCCATAATTTCGGCATAGTGGCCGAAATTGCCGACAGAATCGGCGTCATGTACGCCGGCGAGCTTGTTGAGGAGGGCGACGTCTTCACGGTTTTTGACAATCCGACCCACCCATACACAAAGGCACTTTTAAGGGCCTTGCCTCGCCAGTCAAAAAAGCAGGGCCTGCTGAAAACCATCGAGGGCGTGGTTCCCCGTATTTTGGGGAGCTTTCAGGGTTGCCGGTTCGAAAACCGGTGTGTCCACGCGCGGGAATTATGCCGCCAGTCGGCTCCCTCGCTGCGCCAGCTTGAGCAAGGCCACTTCATTCGTTGCCACGGGGAGGTCGAGTGATGGATACAAAGCCTGTGATTCAAATTGAAGGTTTAAAAAAACATTTTCGGATGAAGGAAGGTTCGGCCATAAAGCGCCGCTGGCTAGACATTAGGGCCGTGGACGATGTAACCCTTCAGATACACCCGGGCGATATTATGGGTGTCGTCGGCGAATCGGGAAGCGGCAAGACAACCCTTGCCCGGCTCATCTTGGGTCTCACCCGTCCCACTGCGGGAAGCATCTTTGTAAACGGACACGACATTGTGTCCCTGCGCGCTGGCGAACTCAAGCGCCACAGGCGCAATGTGGCTGTGGTTTTTCAAGATCCGGCTTCCAACTTAAACCCCCGCCAAACGATAGAAAGCTCGATATTGCGGCCCATGACAATCCACGGCGTCGCAAAGGCCGAAGCAAGGGAGCGCGCGGCGCTAGCTATGGACAAGGTGAAGATGGACACTCGGTACCTAAAAAGCTATCCCCACCAGCTTTCGGGCGGGCAACTCCAGCGCATCGCGGTTGCAAGAGCCTTGGTGCTCGAACCCCGGGTGATGATTCTCGACGAGCCCACCTCTGCGCTTGACATTTCAATTCAGGCTCAGGTTTTAAACCTGCTACTCTCCCTTCAGGTCGAAATGGGGCTCACCTATTTGGTTATATCGCACGATCTCAATGTGATACGCTATATAAGCGATAAAATCGCCGTTATGTACCTTGGCAAGCTTGTGGAGTGCGGGCCCAGCGAGCAGGTGTTCCTAAACCCTGCCCACCCCTATACAAACGGCCTCATGTCGGCCGCCCCGGTCATCCATCCGGGGCTCCGAGGTGAAAAAAAGCGGCTTTTAAGCGGCGAGCCGGGCAGCCTCATCGACGTTGGGGAGGGCTGTCGCTTAGCGCTACGATGCCCCCATGTGATGGAAATATGCAAAGGCGCAATGCCTCCCCTCTTTTCAGCGGGAGATGGGCACAGCGCCGCGTGCTTCCTCTTGGATCAACAAAAAACAATCTATAACTTGTAAAGAAAATTAAGGCCTAAATTGAGCAAAGTGCGATAAAATTGCGACGCTGAAAAAAGGGTAGCGCAAACAAGGGTGCTAGCCGAGTCCGAAGAATCTTCTCGCACCCAAAGTGAATATCCGATCAAGATGTGGAATTACTCCGCAGGCTCCATGGCATCAAACAGATCATTCACGCGAGCGCAGTAAATGCGCTGGAATTTGGCGGAACCGGCGGTCATGTTGCAGATGTCAGACCAATTTACCCTCTTATCGTAGCTTAGACATGAGACGGAGAAAAGCGCGGCAGGATGCCGCGCTCGCAACCATTATTATTGTAGCAAAGGAGGATTTCAGTGTGAACGGGCTTAAAAGGCAAATCGAAGAGTTTGTAAAGTATTCTTTCGACAAAGGCTTTTTCAACGGAACCTGGCTCGTCAAGCGAAAAGGCGAGGTTATCTCCAAGGGGGCCATTGGCAAAGCCCATCCCTACACCGACAGGCCTGTTAAAATCGACACGATTTTCGAATTGGCGTCGGTAAGCAAGCATTTTACCGCCACCGCGATAATGATTCTGAGGGACAGGGATGCCCTCTCCCTGTGCGACCCGTTAGAAAAATATATCTCTGGATGCCCCTACCCCGGCATCACTGTCCGCAACCTTTTAAACCACACCTCGGGCCTGCCTGATTATATGGAGTGGGTGGCCGAATACGGCAAAAAGAACAAAACGATCCCCCAAAACTCGATAATCGAAAAATTCCTTCTCGAAAGCGGCTCGGAAAAGCTGTTCGAGCCCGGTCAGGGCTGGTCTTATTGCAACACGGCTTACAGTGTGCTGGCCTTCATCATCGAAAAAGCGTCGGGTAAAAACTTCCCAGATTTTATGAAGGATGAAATATTCACACCCTGTGGTATGAAAAACTCTTGCGTTTACCACAGGCGTATGAACGGCGAAACCATCGAAAACTACGCCTATGGCATGGTGCTGCACGAAGGCAAATACACGCTTCCCGATGATATCGAGGATGAAAATCATGTCATACCCCTCGATGGTATGGAGGGCGACGGCATCGTCAACACCACGGTTGAAGACATGTTGAAGTGGGACGAGGCGATCAGAGCCGAAACCGTCCTCAAGCGGGCCAGTCAGGATGAAATGCACACCGAAACCGTGCTTTTTGACGGTGAGGCGCACCCCTATGGCTATGGCTGGCGGCTGATGACCGACCCCGAGGCCGGCAAAGTGGCGCAGCACGGCGGCGGCTGGCCCGGCTATAACACCACTTTTGTGCGTGTAATCGACGATGACGCCATGGCAGTGGTCCTTTGCAACCAAACCGGATGCGACAACCTTGCCCGCTCCGAGCTCTTACAGGGCTTCGAGGCCCTTGTGCTGGGCAGGTCGGCCAAGCTTCCCGCGTCTCTGGACGAGCAGGAAGACAAAACGGTCGACTGTTCGGTATTCCCCTCCTACTGCGGCCAGTTTGAAAACGGCGTCAAGGTATATTTGGAAGGCGGCGCTTTGAAAATCAGCCTTGTTTACAGGGAAACCCCCTTGGACAGCGAGCTTGTTCCCGTGGGCGGCGGGCTCTTCATATCCCGCCTTGGCAACTGCATGGTCCGCCCGGGGAAAGAAAGCGTCACCATAACGCTGTTGTACAAGGACGAAACATTTAAAAGGGTAGAATAATCACGGCGAACGGCGACTACAACCATTTTTAGGTAATTGCGAAAATCGTCGGCAAAACAATAGCTAACGGCGCGGCAGAGTACGAAGCAAGAGAAGAGGCGAAGAACGGGTGGAAACGGACGCAGAAAAGCGGCCCCAAAAGAAGAGAAGCGACAGATGGCATTCAGTTATGTAATGTATGTACTGTCAAGCAATAAGCCTCCTTGGTCTGCGAGCAAGTTTTGCATCATTGAGTTTGTGCGCCAGTAGGACGCAAAGGAGTTGAACAATACCAGCGAGGAACAGATCGGCTTTGGTCGTAAGCGCATTGGAGGTTTTACGCCCCGCGATGCCAAGTGTATCTTTAAGGGTGTTGATGGAACGTTCGACAGCGGTTCTGTGGGAGTAAATTTCAGCAAACTCTTGCGAATCGCGCAGGATACCGGGGTACAGGCGCAGGTTGTTGTTTGGATAGACGTAAACACATATGCCGCATTTTGCCTCCGAGCAAGGGTTTTGACAACAAGACAGCCATGTGACGCCACCGGAAAGAAGACGCAGCGCTTTAGCTTTAGGGCAGATATATTTGAGCCGAAGTGAGCGGTTTTTGCCGCCGGACTTGCCGAGGAGTGATAAAGGGGCGCCGTTTTGTGGACAAAGAGGTGCACCGTTTTCGTTGAAGCCGACATTGGAAACCGGTCTCCCACCACGTGGATTGATGGGGATTATCGCTTTGGAGAATCGGTAATATTTCAGCAAAAAAGGGTAGTTGTCATAGCTGTCGAAAGCGGCAGTAATCACGCATTTCATAGCTGAATCGCAAGGTGTTCAGCAGCTGAGAATCCTCCACATAATGGAAAATTCGTTGCAAAAACAGCGCTCGCATGAAGCTCGTCAAGTCATATCTGCGGTTGCGTCCAATTCGCTGATAGAACGCGTTGTAATACGTATCCGGGATGAGCTCGTCCCAGTCTAGGTGTTCGTCAAGCAGACGAAAAAGCTCCGGCTTATCGTTTTGCATACGCTCCTCAACGCTGTGATAGGTGTCCAAAAGTGACATCTGCACATATTTCTTTCGCATGACTTTTTCTCCTCTTATGCCGGCACTTTTTGTTGTCTTTACACCTTCAATTATACCGCATTAGTGGAGAAAAGTCAGATATATTTGAAGCTCAAACCCTCTGATATAACTGGGGATTTTGAGTTTCGCAATCGGCTAACAAATAAATCATAAGGAGAAATGATTATGAAAAAGGAAACAGCTTTCCTGCTGGCGTTTATCCTTTTGTTCACAGCCTTTGCAGGCTGCGCACCCAAGGATGCCTCCGGCACAACCACAGTCCACGGCACAACCACAGACCCCGGGTCAAGCACTTCCTCCACCTCCACGGCAGAGAGCATAAAGCACCTCAATTTTGCCTCCTTGGAATGGACAGGCGTCGACACCTACCAGCTCACCGGTACGCAAAACTTTCAGGGCTTTACTCTTGACAGCTTGCTGCTCTATCAGCCCGACGGCACCTTCACCACCAATATCGCCGAAAAGTTTTCGGTTTCCGAGGATGGCAAAACCTTCACCATAACCATCCCAACCGACTTCAAGTACCACGATGGCACTCCCCTCATCCCCGAGGACGTAAAGCGCTCTTACGAGCGGGGCCTCGAAATAAGCCCCTATAATGAAGACTATGCTGATATTAGCAGCATTGAGGTGCAGGGCAACGACGTTATAATTCATCTGGACACCTATTCCTCTTCGACATTGTTCTCGATCGCGGGCGGGTTTATGCCCATCATTTCCGTAAGCCAGCTCGACAGCATGAGCGCCGAGGAGCTGCTCTGGGGCGCCAGGCCCTATGCCCCCTATTATATCGATAGCTATGTCGAGGGTTCTCACATCGAGCTAAAGCGCAACGAATATTATAAAACCAACAATCCCAACGTTAAAAACAAGGGCCCGATGCATGTAGAAACCATCACAGTCCGCTTTATAAACGACGATTTCGCCATGACAAACAGCATCGTCGCGAGCGAGATAGACGCCTCCTACACCTTCTCCGCCGCCATGCTCAGCGAGCTTTCCAAAAACTCCGCCTTCACCTATATGTGGGAGCGTGGTTTTCAGGTCACACGCCTTTCCTTCAATAATGACTATGAGCTTTTCGGCGATCCCAAGGTCAGGGAAGCCCTCTTGCTCCTTGTCGACCGTGACGGCCTGTCCGAGTATTCCGAGGGGGAAATGTCCCCCGCTTACTCCTTCTCCGTCGATGGGATGATAGACTTTTCGGTCGAAGCCCACAATTATATTAAGGAGCGCTATAGCTTCCAGCCCGACAAGGCGGCAAAGCTCCTCGCCGATGCCGGGTGGAGCGACAGTGACGGCGACGGATATTTAGATAAGGGCGGCAAAACCCTTACTTTCACTATCAATTTCATCTCCTCAAGCTATTTCAAGATGGTTGCGGAATATCTGCAAGCCCGCATGCGCGAATTCGGTGTTTTGGTCGAGGTTCAAGGCCTCGAGCGCGCAGTTTTCAACACCGAACGAGACAGCGATGCCTATCAGGCTTTCATCGCCGGGTTTTCTTGGGGTGACACCTCGTCCACCCTGCCTTATTTAGTGCCCGACACCAATATTTTCCCCGACGACACCTATTTTACCATGTGTTACGAGGCGGCGGCCAACCCCAACGACGATGCCCGTGTGCAACAGTTCGGCGAGGCGCAAAAGCTGTTCGTCGATTCCCTCTACTGCACGCCCATCATACGCCGCAACTACCTTTTCGTCTACAATCAGGTCAAGCTTAAGGACGCTATTGTGGACGATTATGGGATATTCTATATCAACGACATCAAATAATAGCAATTTCTGCAGCAATGGGCCGACCCTTTTTAAAGGATCGGCCTTTGCCTTGAATCCACCCATATGCTATAGTATTAAAGCAATACCCCATACCATGATTTGGACGGTGAAAGTACGGATCGCCGTATTTGGGTGGTTGATGACGGAAAAAACTGCGCGATGTTATATCTCTTTTCCTACACTCGGAGGGCTTCGAGGTGATCAAGGCCAAAAACGGCCTTGAGGTCCTTGAACTGTCGCAAAGCGCCCAGCCTGACTTGATTATTTTGGACGTTATGCTGCCCGACATAAGCGGCTTCAACGTGTGCGCGCGTCTGCGTGAAACTTCGGACGCACCAATAATATTTTTATCTGCTCTGGGTGACGACTATTATCACACGTTCGGCTATCGTGTGGGGTGTGACGATTATATCGCAAAGCCCTTCAAGGCCTCCATCCTTGCCATGAAAGCCAAACGGATGCTTGGCAAGGGTAATCGGCCCGACTATCCCATATACCACTGAGAGGAATTTATTCTAAACGAGGATGCTCACAGTCTCACTGTTGAGGGCCGGCCTGTTTCCCTCACTTCGATGGAGTTTGCTCAGATAGCCGAGTTTATGAAAAACCCAGGGCGGGCACTCACCCGCGACTACCCTTTACGCACCCTCTGGGGGTACGACTACAAGGATGAATCCCACGTGGTTGACACCATGGTTAAAAGGCTGCGCAAAAAGCTAGGAGGCGCTTCCTACGCTATCAAAACCGTGGTATCTGTGGGCTATAAGTTGGAAGAAAATCCATGAGGCGCACCGTCGCCGCAAAGACATTCGCCGTTATACTGAGCGCTTTTATCCTTGTGCTCATCACGCAGTGGATAATCATGGGTCGCGCCTTCGACAGCCTTTATCTCAAAAGCAGGCTGTCCTCCTATCAGGAGGAGTTCTCCGCCGCGATGGCCGGGTTTTCCGGGGGTGGTGCAGATAGCATAAGCCCCAATATACGCAAGTATTTTCTGGAAACCGGATCGCCCGTGCTGGCTTTCAGCCAGCACTACACTCTTGCCGACCGTGCTTTTATGTCAAATTCCCCTCGGTAATGGTGCGTACCGCCGATGGGCAAGCCCTCAAGGTTCCGATGACCTATCTCGCCCGCCTCAAGGAAGCCCCAAACCTGCGTAACGGCCTCATTTTCAAGTTAAGGGCGGTGCAAATAGGGCAAACCTCTTATTGGGAGCCCCTTATAATAGGCTTTGCAGCCACTTATACGAACCGCGACAGTCTGCGCCGCTACCGTAAAAAGAAAGCCATCATACCCGAGCTTGACGAATACGTCACGATATCCCACGTGCAGTATGTGCTGGAAGAGGCTAGCTCACAGGTCGCCTTGGCCGACATGGTGTTCGAAGCCATGAAAGACTGTCTTATAACCCGCCCCGATATCGACGAATATCTTCAATCCGCCAGCGAAATAGCGTTGAAAAGTGTACCACCGTGTTAAATGAAGTCACTCCCCGCAGCAGAGACTGCGGGGTATCGGCCTTGGATTACAATTTCGTGCCGCCCCAAGGGGCAGGTGTTAGACCCCACGCTTCGCAATAAACAAGGTTGAGAAAACACCTTGCTACGAAAATAAACGGTAGCGCTGCACCTTGACAAACAGGTTTTCAACGCCTCATGAAAGATTATCACAACACAAATAGCGGCAGGCCAAAACCTGTCGCAACAATGGATTAAGTGTGGAGCTATTCCATCGAAATCACCTGATAGCCCAAACGGTTCAACTCGTGAATCATGCGGTTGGCACGTTTGCGTTCACTTTGCTGGCGGCGCGATTCATAGCTGTCCTCATCATAAGGGACTTTGTTTTTGAGCATGATGTAAATCACGACAAGCAGCTTACGTGCCAGAGCAACAGTAGCCCTTTTTGCGCCCTTGCGCTGCTTAATCCGCCAGTACCAGCCCGCAAGATAGGTGCTCCGCTTTCCGGCGATGACCCATGCCACCTCGCACAGCATGCCTTTGAGATAAGGGTTGCCCTTATTGATGTGAGCACTTTTGCGCTTGCCGGCGCTCTCGTTATTGCCTGGGCTGAGCCCCGCCCATGAGCAAATATGTTGTGCATCAGGAATTGCCGACATGTCCGTCCCGATCTCCGCGAGGATTGACGCGGTAGCAGTGACGTCGATACCGGGAATTGAGCACAGTAGAGACAGTGCCTCGCTGTGACGTACAATTTCGGCGGCAATCTCATTCTCTATTGTTTTCTTATGCGCCTGTATCTGTTCCAGATAACCAAAAATCATCCGTAAAAAGTCACGCTGGTGTTTGGACAGGCTGCCGTTGAGCGCCACCAGAATTTCATCAATTCTGTTCCTGGTCTGAGTTTTCAGGCATTTGTCCAGCCCTTCCCGTGTTATACTGCCGTGCTCAATCAGGTGGCGGATAATATTGCGTCCGGATGCACCGAAGGTGTCCGACAGAAATGCAGCAACGTGGCAATCCATTCGGCATCCCGCATATCGGTCTTGCGACCCGGTACGTTCTTCATGTGCCGGGCATTGACCACCAGAATGCTGATCTCGCTGTCGAAACACGGTTCCAGCATCTCATAGACGGGCTGCCAGTATATACCTGTGCTCTCCATGGCGACATGCCGGCAATCTGTCTCCATTACCCAGTCCCGCAACCGCTGCATATCGGGTATGAGGGTGCTGAAGGTCCGTGTTTCCGTCTCCGGATTTGTACCCGAATACCCCTTGGATAGACAAGCAACTATGGTATCGCGGTGAATATCCAGCCCCATGGCGCAATTCAGTATGTCTTGCATTTCATTCCCTCCTGTAAAAATGCAGGCCGGGAATTGCCCGGGTGGGTTCCGAACTTTGCTACTCGTGCTCTCGCTTACGAGGCTACATACTGCTGTTCTCTTGGGCAATTCGTCCACGTTGAACAATCGGGGTGTTAATCCGCCACGGTGCAACCGGACTTCGCCTGCTTCTTGTATTGTAACAGAGAACAGCCGCCGCCGCTCCTTATTTTCATCCCCAGCTGTGATGAGCTTTCATGTGGCGTTGAAAAATGTGGTCTTTGTTACCGCCTGTGCCGTAGCTCGCCGACATGGTGGGCGCCACTGCCAGCGGGCCGGTGTAGCGGGCATCCTTGGCGTGGTTCTCGAACACCAGCGGCGGGTGTCCATCCATCTGGGCACGGAGTGTGCCGGAGATACCATCCAGCACATCCATGCGCTGGCCGCCCTGGTCATTGAGGCAGAGTACCAGCCCTGAAGGGTTGCGGCCCCCGCCGCCGCCATCGCAACAAGCCATGGTGGGTGCGACGCCATCGGGTGTGGTAATCCTGGCCTGCTGGGTATCCCAAGGGTTGAGGCAGGGCGCGATGAAGGTCTGCATCTGCATATTGAGCCGGGATAACAGCGCACCCGACACACCGTTTAGCTCGATGGCTTCTTCGCGCTGGTTGATGTGGAAGGCGTAGAGTCCATCCCCGCTTGAAGCAAGAGCGCCTCCTTGAGCTGAGGCGGCAGCACTTTCCCTCGATCCTGCGCCCTGCGCAGAATCCCCAAGCAAGCGGTGCTGCTCAAATAGTATCTGGGGTGCGGTGTGTCCTCCAAAATCTGCGACAAGGTAGATGCGACGGCGCCGCTGTGGGGTGCCGGGCCAGTATTGAGTATCGTAGACCCGCCAAGCCAGAGAGCATTGATCTCCCAGCACGGCCCCAGCAGATTCCCAGCGCCCGCCCGGAGGTCGAGGCACATATAGTCGGCTGTCGGCGACCCGGAGGAATGACTCGAGGACGATGCGGAAGTCCTCGCCCTTGGGCTCTCCGCTGGAGAAGGCTCCGGGCACATTTTCCCAAACCCCAAATCGAGGCAGAGCTGATCCATCTGGTTTTCTGGTGACATTTCTCATCTCCTCAATTACGCGGATTTGCTCCATGAACAGGCCCGAACGCGCACCGGCCAGCCCGAGGCGCACCCCCGATGCCACCGACAAATCCTGGCACGGCGACCCGCCGCAGATGATGTCCACGGGCGGCAGGGTCGCGCCGTCCAGCTTGGTGATGTCGCCCACATGGCGCATCTTTGGGAAGCGATGGCGGGTGACGGCGATGGGGAATGCTTCAATCTCGCTGGCCCACAGGGTGGTGATGCCGTGGCGTGACCCGGCCAGCACAAACCCGCCGATGCCATCGAACAATGAGC
>JGI994J12354_10001889_pt1 | contig 20976 bp, 20 predicted proteins | sample IntmicLarv3ML3BL_FD_12354 | JGI IMG/M metagenome (IMG submission 12354) | reverse complement strand
ACAGAAGTTAAGCATTTGTACGGCGACAATAGCTAGGCTTGCCCTAGTGAAGATAGCACGTTGCCGGTTCGTTTCCTTTGCCATCCTTTATCGATGGCTTTTTTTGTGCAATTTTCCTCTTTTTTCTAGTATTTAGAATTGTTTCATAGTAAAATAAAATAGTTAGAAAAAAGAAATGGGAGGTAAATATGAGCAACAAATTTGTTTATTTGTTTTCCGAAGGTAATGGAAAAATGCGCGACTTGCTTGGAGGTAAAGGCGCTAATCTAGCTGAGATGACAAATCTTGGCATGCCTGTTCCTAATGGTTTTACTATTACAACGGAAGCATGTAATGAGTATTATGCAGATGGAGAGATGATTTCGCCATCGATAGAGGATGAGATATTTATAAGCCTAAAGAAGTTAGAGCAAGAGTCGGGGAAAAATCTTGGCTCCGCAACTAATCCTTTATTAGTTTCGGTTCGTTCGGGATCTAGGGCCTCAATGCCAGGGATGATGGATACTATTCTAAATTTAGGATTAAATGATGATGTTGTTAGAGCTTTAGCAGAATTAACTGATAATGAACGTTTTGCCTATGATTCTTATCGCCGCTTCATCCAAATGTTTGCGGATGTGGTAATGGAAGTCCCTAAACATACTTTCGAAGTTATTATTGATGAGATGAAGCAAGAAAAGGGTATCAAATTAGATACTGATTTTACTGCTTCTGATTTGCAAGAGATGGTTGAACGTTTTAAGAAGCATTATAAAGAACAAAAAAATGAAGATTTCCCAATTGATCCAAAAGACCAACTATTAGCTGCAATAAAGGCAGTATTTAAATCGTGGAACAACCCTAGAGCAATATATTATCGCAGAATGAATGATATTCCTTCAAGTTGGGGCACAGCGGTTAATGTTCAAATGATGGTGTTTGGCAATATGGGTGATGATTGTGGAACGGGAGTTGCATTTACACGTAACCCAGCTACCGGTGAAAAGAAGTTGTTTGGTGAGTTTTTGATGAACGCTCAAGGTGAAGATGTCGTAGCGGGAATTAGAACGCCACAAACAATTGATGAGCTACAGAATGTGATGCCGGATGCCTATAAGCAATTTCAGGAAATCTGTGATCGCCTTGAAGAACATTATCGTGATATGCAAGATATGGAATTCACGATTGAGAATAGAAAACTATATATGTTACAGACCAGAAATGGTAAACGTACTGCGGCAGCAGCATTAAAAATTGCTTGTGATTTAGTAGATGAAAAAATGATTACTGAAGAAGAGGCTGTAATGATGGTTGATCCAAAACAATTGGATGCCTTATTGCACCCTCAATTTGATGTAAATGTTCTTAAAAGTGAAACACCATTAGCGAACGCTTTACCTGCTTCTCCTGGCGCTGCTTGTGGCCGTGTAGTCTTTACGGCTGCTGAGGCGGTTGAATGGTCAAACAAAGGTGAAAAAGTTGTGCTAGTTAGGTTGGAGACTTCCCCTGAGGACATTGAGGGTATGCATGTATCAGAAGGAATTCTAACTGTTCGTGGAGGAATGACTTCGCATGCGGCAGTGGTTGCTCGCGGCATGGGAACATGTTGTGTTTGTGGCTGTGGTGATATAGTTATGGGTGACAAGAAATTTACATTGCATGGTGTTACTATTTCTGAGGGAGATTGGATCTCACTAGATGGCTCGACAGGAAATATTTATGCCAAAGCTATTTTGACAGAACCAGCAACAATTACTGGCGACTTTGAACGCTTAATGACATGGGCTGATGATAATCGTGTTCTAAAAATCCGTACTAATGCTGATACTCCAAAGGATGCAGCACAAGCGCTATCGTTTGGAGCTGAAGGAATCGGGTTAGTTCGTACTGAACATATGTTCTTTGAAAAAGATAGAATTCAAGCGATTAGAAGGATGATTGTTTCTAAAACAGAGGCGCAAAGGCGAGATGCTTTGGAATCAATTCTTCCAATTCAGCGCGGCGATTTCGAAGGAATATATGAAGCTATGCAAGGACTTCCAGTGACGATTCGTTATTTAGATCCGCCATTACATGAATTCGTTCCTACGAAACCAGATGATATTGCGGAACTTGCTAAAGAAATGAATATTTCGACGGAAGAGTTGACCAATATAGTTACTTCTTTGCATGAATTCAACCCAATGATGGGTCATAGAGGTTGTCGTTTAGCAGTCTCTTATCCAGAAATAGCTGAAATGCAAACAAGGGCGATTATTGAAGCTGCTATCAATGTAAGCAATAAACATGCCGATTGGAAGATAGTCCCAGAAATAATGATTCCTCTTATTGGAGATGTTAAGGAATTCCAATATGTTCGTGATATTGTAGTTAAGACTGCTGATGAAATAATTGCTGAGAGTAATTCAGACCTTCAATACTTAGTAGGGACGATGATTGAATTGCCTCGGGCAGCTTTATTAGCAGATGAAATTGCAAAAGAGGCAGAGTTCTTTAGTTATGGTACTAATGATTTGACTCAAATGACATTTGGTTTCTCCAGAGATGATGCTGGTAGTTTCTTGCCTTACTACTATGACCAGAAAATATATGAACAAGACCCATTTGCAAGGCTTGATCAAAGTGGTGTTGGTAAGTTGGTAGATATGGCTACCAAGCTAGGTAAGAGTGTGCGACCAGATATTAAACTAGGTATCTGTGGTGAACATGGTGGTGACCCAAGTTCAATCGAATTTTGCCATAATATTGGCTTAACTTATGTTTCTTGTTCACCATTTAGAGTTCCAATTGCTAGGTTAGCAGCGGCACAGGCTGCAATAAGGAATCGTTGATTGAATTTTAACAAAGACACGGGATGAATTTTCTCGTGTCTGTTTTCTAGTAACTATGAAGTGAGTAGTTATGAAAGGAGACCTAATGAAGCAAATTGTAAAAGTTCTACCATACTATGAACCACGTATGTGGGGTGGTGGAAGAAGATTAATTGATGAATTTCATTATGTGACAGATATTGCCCCAATTGGGGAAGTATATAATGTTGTTGCCCTTAAAAACCATGCTGATTGTTATATTCCTGAACTAGAAATGTCTTTGGCTGATTTATACAATGCCTCTCCCAATTGGTTCAATTGTGACACAGCAGAGTTACCTATAAGAGTTAATATTCTGGATCCAATGGCAGATTTATCAATCCAAATTCATCCCGGTGACGATTTTGCAATGAAGTATAACGGTGGTAGGGGAAAACCGGAAGCTTGGGTGATTTTAGATAGCGTTGAAGGTGGCAGCATTCAATTCGGACATAATGCAAAAACACTAGATGAGTTCGTTAGTTTATGCGAAAGTAAAAAATGGAATCAATTGCTAAAGTATCTACCGGTGGTAATTGATGGATTTATTGATATTCCAGTTGGGACTTTGCATGCGGTTGGTAAGGGTGTTCTTTTGTACAATATTTCTCGTAATGCTGATTGCACTTTGCGTTTGTATGATTACGATCGCATAGATCCTGCTACAAATTGTTTGCGCCCTATCCAGGTAAAAGAAGTGTATGAAAACGTAAATATCCCTGACAAGTCCACTGTTTTTGTAAATTATCCAGTTGAAAAAGCAAATGGCGTTAATATTACAAGATATTGGGATGAGCCGGGTTTGTATACACTAATTAGATTACAAATTGAAAAAGCAGGAGCATTTGATTTCGATAGGTTTTCTTTTATTACCTGTGTTAAAGGGGAGGGGCTGATTAACGATGTATCGATTTGCCAAGGTGATACAATTTTAATTCCTGAGGGAATGGGGAATTTAGATATCAGAGGTGAGTTAGATCTGTTTTTAGCATCATACCGAAATATTTAATTATTTCCATTTTTCGATTGATATTTTAATTGTACCGTTGTATTATATTAATAATACAGAAAGGGGCAAAGTATGCACAAGTTTAATAATCGCGAGCCTATTTACTTACAGTTGATGAATATAGTCAAGCAGGACATAATAAATGGCAACTTGAGAAAAGATGAAAAAATCAGTAGTGTTAGGGAATTAGCCTTAACATATGGTGTGAATCCCAATACTGTACAGAAAGCTTTGTCAGAACTAGAACGCGAAGGTTTTATTCGTACAGAACGCACAAGTGGCAGATATGTTGCGCTTGATTCAGAGAATACTGTTCAAGTAAAGGATGAAATTTGTCTTCAAATTACTGCAAGTTACATACATCAAATGTGGGGGATGAATTTTTCAGATGATGAAATAAGAAAAATAGTTAAGAATACACTGACTAAGGAGAGAAAAGCCAATGAATGATGCAATTATTAAAATTAACAATTTGACAAAAAAATATGGCAAATTAACCGCTCTATCTAATGTATCGCTTGAGTTAAAACCTGGCCAAATCGTTGGCCTTTTGGGGCCAAATGGTTCTGGCAAAACAACACTAATAAAGGTTATCAATGGATTGTTGAGAAATTATACTGGTGATATTACAATTGATGGGGCAAAGCCAAATGCTTATACGAAGTCACAGATTTCCTATTTACCGGACACAACTTATCTCTCGGATTGGATGACTGGTAAAGATGTGATAGAATTCTTCAGAGATATGTATGTAGATTTTGATGAACAGAAAATGAATAGCCTTTTAGAAAGAATGAACATCGACAAGAAGGTCAAGATAAAAACTTTATCTAAAGGAAACAAAGAAAAATTCCAGTTAGCACTTGTAATGAGCCGAAGGGCTAGGGTGTATATACTGGATGAACCTATTGGTGGAGTTGACCCAGCTGCTCGCGAACTGATTTTAGATACTATTCTTAGTAATTATGAGGAAAATGCTATTGTCCTTATTTCTACACACTTAATCCAGGATGTTGAGAAAATATTTGATAGTGTTATCTTTCTCAAAGAAGGGAAAGTTGCACTATTTGATGAAGTAGATGCAATTCGCCAAAGGGAAGAAAAATCCATTGATGAGTTATTTAGGGAGGAATTCAGATGCTAGTAAAATTGATGAAACATGAGTTTAAAGCAACATTCCGTACTTACTTAACGATTAATGCAGGTGTAATACTATTAAGTGTCCTATTGGGAATATCGGTAAACTTTGAAAATGATTTCGTTGTTGGGTTACTGACGCTTGGTTGGATTGGTTTTTTGGCAGCAGCGCCGATTATTTGTATCATCCAGTGCATAAGGATTTTCACAAAGGATTTATTTAGCCCAATTGGTTATTTGAATTTAACTTTACCTGTAAAAACAAGTCTTTTACTAATATCAAAGTTTATTGTTCTGATTCTATGGACGCTTATTACGTACCTAACAATGTTTGCTAGTTCGTTTTTGTTCATACTTATTGCTGTTCCAGATGCACTTGCAAATTTGGACCAAGTACTAACGCAAGTACAAATAGCAATTGCCCAATTAGGTATTCCTCCTGAAGTCTACCTAACAAGTATTTTTAGTTTGGTTGTTTCACTTATTTCGACAATGATGTTGATTGGTGTAAGTACTACTGTTGTGCGCCTCGGTAACTTTTCAAAAGGGCAAAATTTCATTTCTATTGTTACTTACTTTGTTACTTCATACATCTTATCGTTTATCATGCAAACTATTAGTGTTAGCTTCACAAGACAGACATTTACAGTTTTTGATTTAATAGATCGCAGCCACTACTATTATGATGCCATAGCTGCGATAACGGCATCAAATATTATATCTGTGGTTTTCTATACGATAGTTGCTATTGCTTCGTTCTTTATAACTGTATATCTAATTGATAACAAAATAGAGATTCAGTAATTATATTTTTCTTGTAAGAAATACGATTCATATCGTATTTTTTTTGTTATAATAGTTGTTATGAATGGGGTTGAAAAAGTGTTACATATATCCGATATCAAAAAATATGAAAGGTGCCCAAAACTCTTTCATTTATCTAAAGAAAAGAGAAAGCATAATACTTTTTTTTCGTTTTTCCATCCCTTTGATAATCTCGATGAGTTGATTAGGAGGAAAATAGGTGTTGTAAATGCTTTTTGCGGAGAAAGAAATGATATATCACTAAGAGCCCAAAGTGCCAGCGAGAAGTTTTTGTGGCTAGTAAACGCTCGTTTTGAGTATAATAGTTTAAGAATTCGAATTCCTTATATGCATAATAATATGGCTGGCTGGGAGTTATATTTTGTAGTTTTGCAAAGTGCACCTACATCTGAGAAAGCTAGGGAATTTGCTTTTAATGTAAAAGTGCTAAAAAAACTGGGTTTTCGCATTTCAAATGTGTACATAATACATTTGAACAAAGACTATAAAAGAGCAGAGGAATTAAGCACTAGTGAGCTGTTCACTGTAGTTGATTATTTTTATAATCAAAAGGGTAATCATTCAACTTCAATTATGGATGCGATATCCTCAATTTCAATTGATTTAGATAGTGTTATTGCAGAAATTACCACTGGAGATTATGTAGTTAATAGTGATATCAAAAAAACAAAGTGCACTAGAGGTTCAAAATGTGAGTATTTTGATTATTGTTTTCCCGAGTACATGTATGCTCCTGATGAAAGTATCTTGCATTTATCCTCTAGTCAAAATAAGTACGATATGTTTGGCGCCGGAATTATGTCATTACATGAGGCAGATTTATCCAAGGTTGAAGGGACACGCCTGCAATATGCTCAGATTATGGCAGCGCGAGCTTCAGATGGTTTTTTTATGGACGAATTGGCAGTAATAAGTTGGTTTAAAGAGATATCTGCAGAAGCTAAAACAGTATCTTTTCTGGATTTTGAGTGGGATACCTATTGTATTCCGCCATATCGGAAAATGTCTCCCTTACAAGTATTGCCCTTTCAGTATTCATTGCACGTATCAAAGGGCGAAGAGGTGACTCACCATGAATATCTAGGGTTTGGGGATTGCCGAGAGGAGTTTATAAGACGTTTGATTTCAGATTTGCCAACTGAGGGTCCAATCTTTGCTTATAACGCAATGGGTGCAGAAGCCTTGAGGCTAAAAGAACTTGCTGATAGTTATCCGCTATATGCTGAAAAAATTCTTCATATAGTTGATCGTCTGAAAGATTTGTCATTACCATTTGAAATGGGGCTGATTTATGATTTGCGAATGCGTGGTCTTTTTTCCTTAAAAGCGCTTTGTTCCATGATTCATCCAGATAGTGACTATAGTAGCTTAGAGGTGGTTAATGGTCTAGAAGCGGTTAAACTACATCGAAAATTGGAAAGTGAGGCTGCTATTGAAGAAGCATCTTTGCTACCATTGCTAGACTATTGTTCCAAGGATACTGAGGAGTTATTTGCTGTTTATCTGTGGATAAAGGAAAAAATCGGCATTGTTAGGGAAAAATACATCTAATATTACAGAAATATGGTCCAGCTTGGGCCATTTTACTTGTTTAATCAAGTGAAATTGTATAAAATAGATATGTGTATCACACAATTTAGAAAGATGGGAGAAATAATAATATGGGTGAGAATGCATTATTATTAATCTTGTCTGGTTCTGTAGGTTTAATAATTGGTGTGTCAATCATGCTAGTTATGTCCAAATTGGGCTTGAATAAAAATCAACAAAAAGCAGGGTTAATAATCAAAGAGGCAGAAATTGAGGCGGACAACGCGCGCCGTCAAGCTGTTATTGATGGCAAAAACCAAGCTTACGAGTTGAAACTTGCGGCTGAGAAAGAATTAAAAGAACGTAGACAGGAAATCACTGAAATGGAGAACAAGTTGATGCGTAGGGAAGATACGCTCAATTTTCGTGATGAAAAACTAACAGCGAAAGAGAAGCAAACAGATGATAGACTAGAACAAGCCAAACATAAAACTGCAGAATTGGAAGAGATGGAAACGCAATTAAAGAAGAAAATTGATGGACAGGTAGAAGAATTGGAACGCGTAGCAGCAATGAGTGCTGGCGAGGCGAAAGATGAGTTATTCGCAATAATTGAAAAAAGAACAGCGAATGAAATGACTGCATATATTAAAGATAGGGAAGATGAAGCTAAATCAAAAGCAGCTGAAAGTGCTAGAAATATTATTGCACTGGCTATTCAAAGATATTCTCAAGAGGAGGCAACGGAACGTACTGTCAGTGTTGTTGCTTTGCCGACTGAGGAAATGAAGGGAAGAATCATTGGACGAGAAGGGCGTAATATTAGAGCAATTGAACAAGCTACCGGGGTTGATTTAATTATTGATGATACTCCGGAAACTATTACTATTTCTTGTTTTGATCCAATTAGAAGAGAAATTGCCCGGCTAACTCTTGAACACTTAATTCGTGATGGTCGTATTCAACCTGGACGAATTGAAGAAGTCGTTAATAAAATGACCAAGGAGTTGGATGACATTTTACATAAAGCAGGGGAAGATGCTATTTTTCAATTAGGGTTGGGAAAAGTAGACCGTGAGATAATTTCAATGATTGGTAGATTACGTTATCGCTATAGTTATGGACAAAATGTTTTACAACATAGTATGGAAGTAGCAAATATTGCTGGTATTATGGCAGCTGAGTTGGGCTTGAATCAGAGTTTAGCAAAAAGAGCCGGATTGTTGCATGATATTGGTAAAGCAATGGATTTTGAGATTGAAGGTACTCATGTGGAATTAGGCGCAAAACTAGCTAAAAGGCATGGCGAATCTGCTGAAGTAATTAACGCGATTGAATCACATCATGGTGATGTTGAAGCAAATAGTCTAATTTCTATACTAATTGCTGCTGCTGACACACTAAGTGCTGCACGTCCAGGCGCTCGCTACGAGTCAATGGAAAATTATATTAATCGTTTAGAAAACCTTGAGAAAATTGCGAATCAATTTGCGGGTATTGAAAAATCATATGCGATTCAGGCAGGTCGCGAAATCAGGGTAATGGCAATTCCTGAAAAACTTGATGACTTAGCTTGTGCAAGATTAGCTCGAGAAATTAAAGAGAAAATCGAAAACGAACTTACTTATCCAGGGCAAATTAAAGTTACCGTTGTGCGTGAGACTAGAGCTTCAGAAGTAGCGAAATAGTAGATGAATATTCTATTTGTTGGAGATATAGTTGGGGCCAGTGGCCGCAAAGCACTATTTGATAATCTTGATAGCCTTAAAAGTGAATATAAGATAGATTTAACAATTATTAATGGTGAAAACAGTGCTCATGGTAAAGGTATTACGAAAAAAATCTATGATTCTTTTGTAAATGCAGGCGTAGACATTATAACGATGGGCAATCACACTTTTTCGAAAAATGATGTTTATCAATTTATCGATAGTGCTGAACGACTAATTAGACCAGGTAATATGTTACCTTTGGATGTAGGAAAAGTTGTCTTAATTGTTGAAAAAAATGGAAAGAGAATAGCAGTTTATAACCTTAGTGGCGAAGTATTTATGGACCAAGTAACTGAGAGCCCGTTTTCTATGATGGAAAGACTGCTCAAACAGCAGCGTGCCGATATCCATATTGTTGACTTGCATGCGGAAGCAACAAGTGAGAAAATTACATTCATGCATTATTTTAAAGACAAAGTCGCGATGGTGGTTGGAACTCACACGCATGTCCAAACGGCAGACGAAATGATCCTAGATGGTTGTGCCTTTATCAGTGATGTAGGTATGACTGGTGCCTATTACAGCGTAATCGGACGTGATGTTCAAGAAACCATAGCAATGACAGTTGGTAAAGAAAAAACGCGCTTTACAGTTGCTGAAAACCCCGCTATCTTTTGTGGGGTAGTGGTGACGATTGATGAAAAAACCAATCGAGCGACTGATATTAAGAGAATACAAATAAGACCAGAGCAGTAGTAAGCAATTACTACTGTTTTTTTATTTTTTTAGTTTTTTTTGTGTTTTTTAACTTAAATGGCCTAGTTTTAGTTTACTTTTTTCGAATATAAGATATAATGGTGGTGAAAAGTAGTGAATTGTAGCGAAAAGTAGTGATAGGTGGTGCAAAGTGGGGAGAATTCCAACATTCATAGGTGAATACAGACACAACTTAGATTCAAAAGGAAGATTGGCGATTCCATCTGCTTTTCGTGCTACTTTAGGAAATCGCTTTACTGCAACCGTTGGATTGGATAAGTGTATAACCATTTACACCGAAGAAGAATGGGCGGAACTATATGACAAACTAATTCAATTGCCACAAAATCGTACTAACTCTAGGGGGCTAATACGTATGTACACTGCCAACGCTGGTAATTGCCAATTGGATGCTCAAGGAAGAATACTGTTACCACAGTCGTTAATTAAGCACGGAGAGTTGAGTAAAGAATGTTCCATTATTGGAGTTGGTGACCATATTGAAATTTGGAATACTGAGCATTGGGAAAAAGAGTGTTCCCAAACACTTGCAGTATTGAGCGATATTGCTGAAGAACTACCGGAGATTCACTGATGAAGCATACAAGTGTTTTGCTTGAAGAGAGTATTGCTAGTTTAAAAGTAAAAGAGGACGGCATTTATGTTGATGCTACGGTAGGAAGAGCTGGGCATAGTAGCGAGATTTTAAATTCCCTTACTACTGGTTATCTTTACGGGTTCGATTTAGACCAAGATGCTATCGAAGAATCCAAACAAAAACTGGAAAAAATATCTACAAGGTTCAGGCTGATTAACGATAACTATGCCAACATTAAGAAGCATCTTGAAAGTAGCGGTGTAACCTATGTGGATGGAATATTGATGGATTTAGGAGTTTCTAGTCCTCAGTTCGACGATGCTCAAAGAGGGTTTTCTTATCGCCTTGATGGGAAACTAGATATGCGAATGAACAAGGAGCAGAAACTAAGTGCCTATGAGATAGTTAACACTTGGTCATTAGAAGATTTGGTTAGTATTTTCTATCGCTATGGTGAAGAGGCATACGCTAAACAGATTGCTAGAAGAATTATCAAAGAACGCTCTATAAGAGCGATTAGTACCACTTTTGAACTAGTGGATGTGATTAAAAGTGCGTTACCGGCAAAGGTGAAAAGCAAAAAAGGTCATCCAGCAAAAAAGTGCTTCCAAGCGATTAGAATCGCAGTAAATAACGAACTTGATACACTGGAGGAAGCAATTGTAAATGCGCTTGATTGCTTAGCGATTGGCGGTAGATTATCGATTATTAGTTTTCATTCACTTGAAGATAGAATTGTGAAGAATATCTTCAAAGAATACGGAACAGCAGCAAAATTGGATAAGAACCTTCCCATTAAGGCGGCAGATTTACCACAGCCAGCCTATGAGATTATCACTAAAAAACCTATTTTGCCAACGGCGGAAGAAGTAATAGACAATAAAAGAGCTCATTCTGCAAAATTACGAGTCATAGAGAGGAAAAGCTTATGAAAAAAGTTGTTAGAAGAAAAAGAAGAGTAAGATTTGAAGGAATAATCACCAGAACATTCATGGTTACTGGTATTTTATATGTGCTTTCGACGTTAGGTTTGCGCTCTTATAACTCATATTTAAATGTTACATATCAAAGTTATCAAAATGAAATTGCTACATTAACCAAACAAAATGAGCTTGTTCAAATGGAAGTTAACCAATTAAGCACTTATGATCGTATCATGGCAATTGCTGGTTCTGATGGTATGAGTAGCTACAGCAAAGACATTGTAAAGGTAGGTAACGATGAATAGAAATATGATTAGAAAAAACTATACTATCGTAGTAATAGGAATTATATTTTTGCTTGTTGGGGCATTGGTTGTCACCAATGTCTTTTTTGTCATGGCATATGGGATTCATATTAGAAGTAATACTGACATAACGAAATTTAGTTCCATTTCTGTGACAACAGAAACTATTTATGCTAGAAGGGGTTATATTTTTGATTGTAATGGGAACATCATTGCTCAAGATAGCGTATCTTATAACATGGTAGCAATTCTTGATCAAGATCGTCCATCGTATAAAGGTCATCCTGCTTATGTACCAATTGAAAATAAAGAAGAATACGCAAAAATACTTGCACAAGCACTAGGTACAACAAAAGCAGTTATTATGAGTTACTTAGAAAGAGATGCTTATCAAACGGAGTTTGGTAATTATGGGAGAAACTTATCATCTGCTAAAAAGGAGGAAATAGAAAAACTTGAACTCTATGGAATTGAGTTTATTGAACAGAATTCCCGAAATTACCCTCTGGGAAGTTTTGCGGCACATTTGATTGGCTACACAAAGTTTAATGAAGAAGACAAAATCGTAGAAGGTGAGTTAGGGCTGGAAGCGGCACTCAATGATTACTTGTTAGGGAAAAATGGCCACTCAAAATACAGCCAGGATGCTTATGGGTATGCTCTTTTAGGTACTGAAGTAGAACATGTTGCAGCAATAAACGGTAATGATGTTCATCTGACTATTGACAAACAATGTCAAGAAGCTCTTGAAATTGCTATTTCTGAAATGGTGAAAAAATTCAACGCCAGCAAAATGTGGGGCGGAATCATGGAAGTAGAGACTGGTAAAATGTTAGCATGGGGTTGTTATCCAACTTTCGACCCTAATAAAAAGGACATAACTAATTATCTCGATTTAGGCTCGCAATATCCTTATGAGCCCGGTTCTACTATGAAAACTTTTACTTATGCTGCCGCTATTGATTCTGGAAATTATAATGGTAGCGACACTTTTAACTCAGGGACCTACTATATAGGGTTTGATACGGATGGTAAATTGAAGCGATCATCTAAAAGTACTATACATGGAACTATTGTAAACTATCAAAGAGCAAATCTTGGAAAAGTTTCGTTTGATCAAGCCTACTATCGCTCTTTAAATACTGGTATTGCAACTTTGTTGGAAAAGGTAATAAGCCCAACTATTTTAGAAAGTTATTTAGATGCGTTTGGTTTTTTCAAAAAAGTTAATACTGATGGTATTTACGAAGAATCAGGAACAAAAAACATGAATGTAATTGTCGATAAAATTGCTACTGGTTATGGCCAAGCTTCAAGTGTTACTACATTGCAACTAATGCAAGCATACAGTGCAATCTTTAACCAAGGTCAAATGATGAAGCCATATTTCGTAGATTATATTGAAAACACTCACACAAATCAAATTGTCTATCAAGGTAAACCGGAAGTTGTGGGCAACCCTATTAAGGCTTCTACTGCTGAGACAATTGTAAAAATGATGCGAAAAGTTGTTACTGATCCATACTATGGAACTGCTAGAAGTTATGCGATTCCGGAGATTAAAATTGTTGCTAAAACTGGTACAGGTGAAGTAGCTACTGGTGGTTCATATGGTAATGAAGTTATTATTTCTGCCATGATTGGTATGCCGGCAGATAATCCAAAAGTTATGGTGTATATTGCCTATCAAGCAAAATCACAGTCGGGTATGCACCTTGATATCGCTCCGATAAAACGCATGTTAAGCAAGGTTGTTAAGTTATTGCATTTAACAAATACAGGGCCATTGGAAGATGAAGATACAGTAACTACTGAGATTGATCCATTAGTTCAATTTGAAAACACGATGCCTTCGGTCATTAACCATAGAATCGACTATGCAGTTGATATTTTGAAAAAATATAAAGTCAAACTAGTTGTATTGGGAGATGGTGCATCAGTTATTAATCAATATCCAATTGTCGGAGAAGCAGTGCATCAAGGGCAGAAGGTTTTTGTTTTGAGTTCCTCGGCAAAAATAAGAATGCCTGATATGGTTGGCTGGAGTTACAAAGATATAACAATTTTTAGTACATTAACAGGCATTAAAGTTAAGATAGAAGGTAATGGATATGTGAATGAACAGAACATTGCAGCTGATACAAACTTAAATGATAGTATGGAAATTGTAGTAAAATTGGGCAATTAAGCTCAATGTAAAAGGTAAGTTTCGCATACAAAAAAGCAAAAAGGTGCTATAATATGCGTCGGAAGCTAATCGCTTCATTTCTGGAGGGAATATTATGGCATTGTTACCAAAGCTCGTTATAGCTTTGTTACTTGGTACTGGCGTTAATCTCATTATTTTACCAAGACTAATTCCACTTTTACGTAAACTAAAGTATGGACAATCAATACGAGTAGATGGTCCTCAATCGCATCTACAGAAAAGTGGCACACCAACAATGGGAGGAATTGGTTTTATTATTTCCCCAATCATAGTAATGTTGTTTTTAGAACCATTAAGTTTTCTTAAGCTTGATTCTTTAGTAGTAGTGTTGGCTTTTATTGGATATGCTGCTATTGGGTTTCTTGATGATTACTTAATTGTTGTAAAAAAAGATAATATCGGTTTAAAGCCTAGATACAAATTTTTAATGCAATCATTACTAGCATTAGTCTTTTATTATATTTACTATAATTTTGCTCCTTCTACCATAAGTATACCCTTTACTAGTATCACCCTTGATTTAGGGTGGTTGTATGGTATTCTTGTATTTATCATGTTTACTGCCGAAACCAATGCGGTTAACTTTGCTGATGGTTTAGATGGTTTATGTGCTGGATTAGTTTCATTTGCACTTTTGCCGTTCATTGTCTTTGCAGTAATTGAAGGAAAAGCTGGTTTGGCTGTTTTTCTTGCGTCCCTTTTAGGCGCCTTAATAGCTTATCTTAAGTACAATATTCATCCAGCGCAAGTAATGATGGGGGATACAGGCTCTTTGGCCTTAGGCGGTGTTTTAGCAGCTTCTGCCATGGTTTTAAAACAAGAGGTGGCCCTAATTATTATTGGAGGTGTTTTTGTAGCAGAAATAGTTTCGGTTGTTATTCAAATCGGTTATTTTAAATTAACTCACGGAAAAAGGTTCTTCAAGATGGCTCCGATACACCATCATTTCGAATTGAGTGGCTATAGTGAGAAACAAGTTGTTAAAATGTTTTGGGTTGCTGGAGGAGTTTTATCTGCACTTGGAATCGTGATGGGGCTGATGTTATGAGCAAACCTATTTTGATAATTGGAGCTGCGCTTAGTGGAATTGCAGTGGCAAAATTATTACTTTCAAAGGGGGAGAAAGTGATAATAACTGATATAAATGAAATAACAGAAAAAAGTGAACTAGAAAGGCTAGGAGCTGAAGTCTTTGACAATGGACACCCTGATTCCTTACTAGAATTGGAGTATAGGTATGTGGTTAAGAATCCCGGTATACCCTATACAGCGGATTTCGTAAGACATTTTGTTAAAAAGGATGTTCCAATATATAACGAAATAGAAATAGCGTTTTGGTATGCAAAAAACTATCGCATTGCCGCAATTACTGGAACTAACGGTAAAACGACAACAACTACGCTTTTAGGTGAGTTGCTCAAAGGAATTGATGAAAAAAATACCTGCGCTGGTAATATAGGGCAGCCGCTATGTGAATTGGTTAGTGAAAATATTACGGACGTAGATGTAGCTTTGGAAATCGCGGCTTTTCAACTATTAGGAACCAAGGAATTTTCGCCTTTTGTATCAACAATAATTAATCTTACCCCAGACCATTTGGATTATTTCGCTGATTTAGACTCGTACTATCGAGCAAAAACACTAGTATACCAAAATCAAGGTCAAGATTCCTATTTTCTCAAGAATGTTGATGATGAAATGGTGGTTAAATACACTAATGATGTTAAATGTAAGGTGGTAACTTTTTCGCTAAAAAGAACTGATGTTGATGTATATAGATATGATAATGGTATTTATTATCAAAGCACTTTACTATTTGATATTGACGATTTAAAAATAGTAGGGGAGCATAATGTTCAAAATGCTATGATTGCTGCAGCCATGGCATATTTAATGGGTGTCCCTGTCACCAAAATTCAGGAAGTTATTAGGAGTTTTACAGGAGTTGAGCATCGAATTGAATTTGTAGCCGATATTAGAGGGGTTAAGTACTATAACGATTCAAAGGGAACCAATGTTGATGCCACTATTACTGCACTCAAGGCATTTAAGGTTCCAGTTCACCTATTGGCTGGAGGTTACGATAAAAAACTTGGATTTGAAAATTTAAAGCCTTACTTATCAAACGTAAAGCAGTTATATGTCTATGGTGCTGTGAAGAATCAATTAAAAGAATTAAAGCCGAATTGTTTAGTTTTTGATACCATGAAGGAAGCTTTGAACGCAGTTATGGCCAACGCGCTACCTGATGAAGTAGTCCTTCTTTCTCCAGCTTGTGCTAGTTGGGATCAATATCCAAATTATGAGGTTCGCGGGAATGAATTTAAGCAGTTGGTTAGGGAATATGCGCTAAGAAATGACTAACAGTTTTTCTATCTGCAAATAGTTGGGTCCAGCGTAATCAAAACATAATGAATAGAATTTCTTAGCTCCTACCTGGTGGTAGGGGTTATTTTTTATTATCTTTTTTACTAAAGGTATAGGTTGTTTTTTGAGGGATAATAATTTATACTGTAAGGTATTAGTGAGGTAATAACTGTGGACAATCCGAACAAAAGAGATGAAATAAATTATGTGTTGATGCTACGCTTAAACATGCTAAGGCGCGAGCTGTTACCACAAATATCTTTTAAGGAACTACAGGCTGCAATGTTTCGTGGTAAATGGAAAAATGTGCTTCCAGTGCATACTAGTGAGGCAGTTAGAGATATTATGGAAACTCCAGCTGAGGAAATAGTTACTTTGCTATCTCATCTTGCGTTAGTCGAAGGTGGAAGAACTGATATTAATGATTATTATGATTTATTGGGAGGAAATATTAAATGAAAAGAGTAAAACCGCAAATTTATATCTATGGTATTTTAGTGGTTGTTTTGCTTGCAGTAGCTGTTTTTTTTACTAATGATGTAAAAAAAGGTGTTAACAAAGGAATGGATCTTCAAGGTGGTTATGAAATAGTTTTTAAAGTTGACCATTTTGAATCAGATGAAGAATTACCTTCTGCTGCTGAGATTTTGAAGAGCGTTCAAAAAAGACTAAGCTCATTGGGGTTTAGTGATGCAAAAGTAGAATTTGAAGGGAAGAATATTAGAGTTAAGGTCGGCAGTGATAGACCACTTGAAGAAGTTGTTAAACTTATCAGTACTACTGCCAAATTAACTTTCAGAGATGCAAATGATTTCTTAATAACTGATGCCAGTATTTTGGTTGAAGGTGGAGCTAGCGTTCAGTTTCAAGGAAAACAACCTGTAGTTGTATTGCGTGTCAATAACTATGAGACTTTTTATCGATTGACCTATACTCTTTCACAGCAAAGCGATAAAGTAATGGTAACATGGCTAGACTTTGTTGATGGTGTTGATAGTTACAAAGTGGAGGCCGCAAAAGCCGCTGCTGGAGAAACACCAAAGTATATTTCTGCTGCCATGGTAACTACTGGTATTGATGGAGATGCCGTAATTAGCGGTGATTTCACTGAAGAAGAAGCCCAGTACTTAGTTGACCAAATCAATGCAGGGTCTTTACCAGTAAAATTAACCAAAGTTTATTCGACATCATTTGATTCTTTACAAAAAAATACAACATCAAGTAATATTCTAATGGTTGGAATTATTGCTTTAGTTGCGATAATGTTAATTTTTGTATTCAAGTATAAACTTCTGGGCTTTACTCTTGCGACAATTTTACCAGGATTGCTTTTGCTAAGTATCAATATTTACAACTCTATGAAAGGAGTAGTTAATGTTCATTCGGCAAGTGCTCTTGTTTTGGGGGTATTAGTTTTTGTTGCCATTACCGCAATACTATTCGAGAATTTTATTTCTGAAATAAGCTTGGGTAGAAAAAATGAAGTTGCATACACAAATGCTAAGAAAAACACCTTTCCGATTGTTGTGGATGTTTACGTAATTACGCTTGTATTTTCTGGCTTGCTTTTTTTCTTCAGTAACGGCATTATTAAATCCTTTGCAATGTTACTGTTAACTATTCTTGCTTGTACAATAGTGGCTAGTTACCTTTTACGCCTACTAATTGATCTTGTTGTTAAATCCGGTGCTTTTGAAGAAAATAAAGGTGTATTTGGTGTTGCTACGAAAAATGACTCACAAACAGAAGGTAGTGTTGCTAAAGGNAAGTTCTCAAAATTGANCTTTAGTAGCATTAAAAAATACTGTTTTGGTATTTCNATTGCTCTTGCAGTAATAGCAATTGTAGTGGTTACGGTAAGACCTTTATCGTTTGGATATGAATTCAGTGGATCAACTAAACTAGTTGTTGTTGCTGAGGAGGCAATTGATAGTGCGAAAATAACCAAAGAAATTGCTGAATTTGGCTTTAAGACACAGAGTTCAGCGATTGTTGATGAAAGTAATAAGGGGATTGAGATAACGTTTACCGAAAAAATAAATGCTAAAGATGCAGGCGCAATGATTAGCCATCTCAAGACTATCTACGGATCCAATGTTGAACTTAACTCTACCAATCCTGTAACGGGAAGAAATACAGCGGAAAGTGTTTTGCTGCTTTTGGGTATCACACTAGTTATAGCATTTGCATATATTGCTATGAGGTATGGCATTGATTACAGTTATAGTGTTTTACTGGTTAATGCTCATGATGTTTTAGTCGCAATACTTGTAATTTTAGCAACAGGTTTGACGATAGATAGCAGTGTGTTGGTATTGTTACTAGCGGTTGCTGCATTGTCTATTTCCTGTGGATTCATTGTTTCTAGTTTTATTAATAATGAAACGAAGCAATATAAAAATGAAAAACGATTGAAGGAGAGCCTTCCACAATTTGCAAGCAATGTTTCGACTGAATTGGTTAAAAATGGTATCTGGGTAATAGTAGTTATTGCTCTACTAACGGTTTCTAGCGTTGCTTTGGCTTTAAATACAGCAATTTTCTGTTACATTGCAGTTTTGATGTCTTGCATGCTCGTTTGTGCTTATTCATCTATTGTATTTCTACCTTACGCATGGTCATCTTTACATAAAAAGACCGATGATGGTTCTAAGGACAAGAAAAAAGGAAAAGTGAAGAAACGCAAAAAAGCTGAATTAGAAGAGTATTTAGTGCCTGGTATTAACGATATACGTTAAGTCTGTGAAAGCAGACTTTTTGTTTGGAAAATTTGATTATTTAGTAAAAAAAGCTTTTGTTTGACATATTGTGAATAATATATTGCGTTTCACTAGTTGTATTTTTGTGTTAATGTGGTAGAATTGATTTACATATGGAGGTAAAATATGGAGACGAAAAACAAAAAAGCTTTGGCCGAAATATTGGCGACTAAAATGAATTTGACAAAAAAAGATTCCCAAGAAATTATTGATATTATCTTTGATGAAATTAAGGAGACTTTGAAAGATGATGGCAAAGTAGATATCGCTGGCTTCGGTAAATTTGAGGTAAAACATAGACCAGAACGCAAGGGTATTAACCCATCAACCATGGAGCCCGTAACAATTGCAGCGAAAAACACTCCGAAGTTTAAACCTGCAAAAGCGTTTAAAGAAATCGTTTAATTTAGTTTTAATTGTAGCAAACAAGAGGGTAGCAGATACCTTCTTGTTTTGTTGTTAGATGGTTTACAAATGATGTTTTTCGTGTTAGAATTACGACGTTGTACGTCCTTTGGGCTGCAACCGCTCTTATTTAGGGTTAAGTATTCGTAAGAATCCCCTACATAGGCGAGTCTAAGTGAAAGAAAAAGGAGGTGCACTAATGTACGCAATTATCGAAACTGGCGGTAAGCAGGTTAAAGTAGAGGCTGGACAAACAATTTTTGTTGAGAAACTAAATGTTGAAGCTGGAGAAACAGTTGAATTCGATAAAGTGGTAGTGGTTTCTGATGGTACTCTTAAAGTCGGAGCTCCATATGTAAAGGGAGCAAAAGTTACAGCAAGAGTTGAGAAACAAGGCAAGGCAAAGAAAATATTAATCTTCAAGTACAAAGCAAAAAAAGGCTCTACAAGAAGAAAACATGGCCACCGTCAACCATATACAAAACTTACAATTGAAACAATTGAGGCTTAAGTATGATTCGTGTTTGTGTTATCATGCATGATAATTTGATTCAAGAAATGTCCATTACTGGACATGCTAATCAAGCGGATAGTGGCCATGATTTGGTTTGTGCTGGAGTTAGCAGTATTGCGGTTGGTTTGTTAAATGCTTGTGATTTATTAGCAAGTGATTGCTTTGAATTGTATATGCAAGATACCATTAAGGTAGTAGTTGTAAAAAATAACGTGAATACTCAGACAATTCTTAGAACTGGACTTATCCAGTTGCAGACAGTTGTTCAACAGTATTCTGAGTTTATAGAAATAGTGAAACAGGAGGTGTAACCAATGAAATTTATACTAAATATCCAGTTATTCGCTTCTAAAAAGGGAGTAGGATCCACCAAAAATGGACGTGATTCGGCATCAAAGCGTTTAGGTTCTAAAAGAGCAGATGGCCAGTTTACAAAAACTGGTATGATAATTTATCGTCAAAGAGGGACAAAAATCCACCCTGGAACGAATGTTGGACGTGGTGGAGATGATACTCTATTTGCGTTGGCTGATGGTATCGTTAGATTTGAACGTTTGGGTAAAAACAAAACTAAAGTTTCTGTATACCCACAGGCATAAAATCACTCCCTTTGATAGGGAGTTTTTATTTGAAAGGTAGTGATTATTTTGTTTATTGATCAGGTAAAGGTTAAAATTAAGGCAGGCAATGGTGGCAATGGTATCGTATCTTTTCGCCGTGAAGCTCATGTACCATTAGGAGGACCTTTTGGTGGGGATGGCGGCAGAGGTGGCAATGTCATTTTTGAGGTAGACACCAACAAAAGTACCTTGCTGGATTTAAGATATAACCAACTTATTAGGGCCCAGAATGGTGAACATGGCAAAACAAAGAAAATGCATGGTGCCAGCGGTAACGATACTGTTATTAGGGTTCCTTTGGGTACCATTATTAAAGATATTGATACTGGCTCAACGTTAGTTGATTTAAAAAGAGTGGGACAAAAAGAGATTTTAGCCAGAGGCGGCAAAGGTGGTCGTGGTAATTTTCACTTTAAAAGTGCTAAAAACCCTGCCCCAGAATATGCTGAAAAAGGGGAACTTACTTCAGAGTTTACAGT
>JGI994J12354_10001888_pt1 | contig 20986 bp, 19 predicted proteins | sample IntmicLarv3ML3BL_FD_12354 | JGI IMG/M metagenome (IMG submission 12354) | reverse complement strand
TACACGAACGAGAGCGAAACGGTGGACATCCTGGTTATCTCCTTCATGTCGGCATCAAACGAAATCCCCAATTTCAACGATCCGGCGGAGGCAATCTTGAAACCGCTGTACGACCGCTTCGACCTAAAGGTCGTCACACAGTACATAGACTCCCGCGAGGAGCGGTTGAACATGCTGCGCCGGAAGCAGGACGGGCGGAACGGCGGCGCCAACGCAACAACGGACTTGTTGAACCTTTACGCCATGCAAATAGAGGTCGCACAGATTACGATTCCCGACGCGGTGAACGAGCTGATGGACGACGTGCTGTGCGAATTACGCCGGCAGGGGATTCATGTTTCCGACCGAAAGTATTTGAATTATTACCCCATCGCACAGGCGAAGGCATAGCTGGAGGGCCGCGCCGAGGTGCAGTATTCCGATTTGACGGCGTTAAAAAACTACCTTTGGACAAAGCCGGAGGAAGCGGAAACCATCGGCAAGACGTTGGAGCGGCTCTGCGTGAATCCGATTCAAGAGAAGCTGCGCGGCATCGTTTCGATGGCGAACGAGAGTTATGATGATTTTCTCGCCAATGACGGCGATTCCCGCGCGCTGCGGAAGCTGCGTAGTGAACTTTTGCGGCTATACACAATGGTACAGGAAACGGACGCAATCAATACGCTAACCGACGCGGAACGCGCGGTTGTTGCGTTTGCGTCGGAGCGGCTGGAAGCGCTATCAAAGCAAGCGCATGAGCGCGCCGGGTTCACCTATACGCCGCTGGCGGAGTTGGAAAAGCTGCAATAAATCAAGGACGAATGGAATAATGGAGAATTGAGGGTATATGAAAAAAGTATACATGACGGCGACACTCCGCACCGGCGGGAGTTGTCCTGCGAGATGAGGATGTCACGCACATAACCTTCGGCGGGTACATTTTTGTGGTTGACGGGAAAGAAATCCCGTTCGATTTCGAGGGGAGCGCTGAGGAAATATTCATGGATGAAAATGGATATGGAATCGAAATGCAAACCCAATACCACGGATTTTTCAAATGCACGGATATTGATTTTTTGGTATTTTCGGGTGTATATGAAAAAACCGGTATTCATCCGCAGAACATAACCGCAGCATTTTTAGCTTCAACCACGGCGATTACGGAATTTGGTTTCACCATTTGCATGAACGGCGCGGACGAGGACTCCGAAGCAACGCAAACTCTTCTGACAGTTTTATCATCGAAAGCATACGCTTTATGGACGAAAACGAAAAAATGTATAACGTGGACAAAAGTATTCTAAATCGAACGATTGCACAGATTACAAACGCACAATAAAAAAGCATTCCTGTAATGAATGAAAACGGGATTTGAAAAAAAGAAAATCCCCTGCTAAGATAAATGTGTGCCAAACGAAACGCACATAAATCGAAAGCGAAGGGGATAATCAACAATGAAAAATCGAGCAAAAGAGCGGTTAGAGGCAATTAGCATAACCACACTGATAGTCGGCATCGACATAGCCAAGACGATACACTGGGCGCGATTCACAGACTATCGCGGTATGGAGGTCGGAAAAGTGGTATCATTCAACTGCGACCGGCAAGGCTTTGAAACCATTGTAGCAAAAATTGAAGAAATCCGCAAGGCAAAAGATTCGAGGAAGTCGATTGAAGTCTCGCGGCAGCCGTTTGAACAGGTCATCATCGGCATGGAGCCGACAGGCCATTATTGGAAAACACTGGCGCATTACTTGTTGAAAGCGGAATACAAGGTGGTGGGCGTAAACCCATATCACACCAAAAAAGCTAAGGAATTGGATGATAACAGCCAAACCAAGAGCGATAAAAAGGATACGCTGACGATTGCGCGGCTCGCAAGCGGCGGGCGGTTCTTCGACCCGTATCTGCCACAGGATGTGTATGCCGAGCTTCGCGTGTTGACAAACGCACGCGTGAGCGCGATGAGCCGACTGGTGTCGATTAAGAACACCCTCACAGCGGTGTTGGACGAGTATTTCCCCGAAATATGGACGGTTTTCAAAAAACCATTTGAGGGGAAAGCGTCAATGCAGATACTAAAGAGCTGCCCGTTCCCGGCATTTATCTTGGAGATGGGGGAAACCGGGGTTTTGGCGGAGATTAAGAAAGCCGCCAAAAAAGCAGTAGGCGTGAAGAAGGCAAGGGAGTTGGTGGAGGCAGCAAGAACATCCATTGGTGTCAGCTACGGTCTTGTATCGGCTAAAATGCGGCTTGGTTTGCTGATTGAGGAACTGGAAATGGCGGAGAAGCACATGACAGAGATAGAGTCGGCCATGGCGCGAATGCTGCATGCCACCTCGTATGCGGAGCAAATTTTGAGCATAAAGGGCATAGGCGTTGTAACGGCGGCCAGTTTTCTGGGCGAGGTCGGCGACCCGCTGCGGTTCCAAAACGCGCGGCAAATCGCCAATTATGCCGGATATAATCTTGTCGAGGATTCATCCGGCAAGAGCAAAAGCGGCACCTGCATATCCAAGCGCGGCAGGAGCCAGTTTCGGAGCCTGCTATACAAAATGGCGTTTACGATGGTCGGGCAGAACGAGGAGATGAAGGCGCTGCATAAGCATCTGACCTCTCGGGCCAAGAACCCATTGAAGAAGCAGCAGTCCCTTTTGGTGATCGCAAAGAAAATCATCACAGTGATATACAGTCTGTTGAAGAATCGTGCAGTTTACGATCCGGCTCTTGCACTTGGCGCGGTTAGGCGTGAACGGATGGCGGCATAGCCTAATTCTGTTTGACTTGCTATAGCGCCATGTTTTATTCGCTGATAAGGCAAGGGGCAAGGAGGATGCCTCCATAAGCCCTTAAATGAGGCAGTAAACAAGTTAAACAGCTGCCCCGTGCCTTTATCATAAAGACGGCACGAAGGAATGTAAGGGAGCGGATTTCTCGCTACCCAGCGAGGCGTGATAGGGTCAGTCTTGTGATGAGCTCAGCGAACATCGAAAGCAAAAAGCGTAAAAACAAAACAAAAAGCATTGTAATCAAGGCGTTGCGGCGAAGTGCGTGCCGCAACACCACGCGTAATTATAATGGACCGACCTCCGCACTGTCAAGGTCGGGGCGTATTTTCGCAAAGAACGCGAAAATCTCCACCCTTCTCTTGACTGCGCTGTGTTGTTGGTTTTGTTATAGATTTCAAATTTCTATGAAATTAAGAGGATATTGGAGCTTTTGCTTCAAAATAAGAGATAGGTTGACCGCGACTTCGGCAAAGACAAGGAAAAGGAAACGGATTTCTTCGATGTCGTCACGTGGGAGAAGCAGGCGGATTTTGTGGTGAAGCATTTCGCCAAGGGGCAGCTCGTCTGCGTCGAGGGTCGTTTACAACGCCGCGTGTGGACGGATGACAGCCAGCAGAAGCGCTACGCATATGAGGTTGTCACCAATTCCGTGTACTTCGCGGAGGGCAAGCGGAAGGACGAAAACGCTGTCGCGGGCGAGGTGTATACGACGCAGGAGGAATACATATCGCCGCCGGCATACGCGGCGGAGGACAACGACCTCCCTTTTGACCCCTTCGCAGCGTAAAAGCCGTAGCCGCACACAGCATAATTCAAACAATAAAATCACAGGGCTCCGGGAATTTCCCGGGGCCCACTTCGGGAGGAAACTACATGAAGCGTGAAGACTTTTTGCAATATGCGTACAAAACGGTGGAGGATTTCATGCAGACTGATGAATGGCAGCGGTTGTCAACGGCACCGCCGAAGGACAAGCCGCGCGTGTTTGCATCCGCGCGGCTGGAGAACATGATATTTGATGATTTGCTGGAAAAAGAAACGGAAGCGCCGTGTGTTTCTTCCTTCATATAATGACGGCACAGCGGCGTTCGACGGTTTCCCGGCGGTTGTGAGAGACATGTTTCACGCGCTGTATGCCATCAAGCCGCGCCGGAACGCCGAGGATACGTTGACGGCGACGGCGCGGAAAATCAATCTGCCGTTGCTGGATAAAATGTGCGCGGACGAAAAATATCCCACCTTGCGGAAGCTCTGCACGGGGCGGGATCTGGTCGCGTTTGAAGCGATGAAGCCCTTCGCAGAACAGATACTTTTATGGCTGGAGTTACTTCACGGCGATGGCGGTAAAAAAATGGAAGCCCTGCGCCGCATGGAGGAGCGACAGGAAAAGGACATCGACCGCCTGCGCGAGCTGTGTGAGCAGGCGAAAAATGTGAACACGGCGTTTTCTGATAAGGACCAGCGCGAAATCTTCCATTTAGCACAGCAAACCATAAAAAGAGAAGAGCAAATCGCATATTTATCGGATGCAGCGGACAGGCAGGCACATCGGGTATCGGAGGCATTACAACGATCAATTTCACTCACAATCACCGCCGCCATCGACCGCGGCACGGAATATGAAGCGCCGTTGACGAAAGCTGTTGAGTTGATTGAAACGGACGGCTTCGAGAACGCCGATGTCGATATGTTTTTGTTCATGTTTTGTGAAAATATTTATCTATTTTTGTCCCATATTTTCATTTTTTTTGGTCTATATTGGTATTACAATATTACAATAAAACTTAAAGCATGTACTGCTCAAGTAATGATGAAAACGCTACTTCCTGCAATGTTGTAGTTATTCAAACCCCATTTGTACAGATACAACTGTTAATGAATTATTTATCTGCGTCGAACATCACAACGACTGGAGGTTCTTATGCAGCCAGAAGCAAAATCATTTTACACGCACGCCGCGCAAAACGTGCCGTACTATGCGAACCGTTGCGTGGATGGCATTGCGGCGTTACTGCCGCTTTGCAAAAACGAAGTCGTACAATCGCCAAACGACTTCTTCGCGAAGGATTACTTGCTGTACCCGAAAAAAGAGCACCTCGTCATCCACCGCGCTGTCGGCACGTCGGGCAAGATGCTCAAGGTACACTGGGACGCGCGCGAGAAGGAGCAAGCAGATGCCGCTGTGCGCCGTCTGCGGCAGGAATGGTACAATGTCATGCCGGACGATTCGTGCTGCTATTTCTTCACATCAGAGTACCATCAGAATACCTTGGTCTACGAGGCGCACGATACCCTGCGAGGCGCGAATGATAAGAGTCTCGGCTTTGCCATGCGCAACCTAATCCCGTCACGTTTGCGAGAGATAATCGATGAAATGCGCGCGTTCGACCCGGTGTGGATAAGCCTCACGCCGCCGGTCGCAACACTTCTGGCAGAGGCAATCCATGGAAACGATTTGCCCGCGCTCCCGCGTCTGCGATACGTAGAACTGACGGGTGAAATGTCCGATGCGGCCACACGCGCCGCGCTGTCCGAGGTCTTTACCTGCCCCATCGGGAACCTGTACGCCGCTACGGAAACGGGTGGTATCGCACTGGCTTGCCCGGCGGGGCATTTGCATATCTTGGAGGAGAACGTTGTCGTTGAGATTGTCCGGGACGGGCAGCCCGCGCCGGACGGCGCGGCGGGTGATGTCGTCCTCACCTCGCGGCTGAATTACGCCATGCCGCTTTTGCGGTACCAAATCGGCGACAGGGGCAGCATCACGCGGGAACCCTGCGCCTGCGGGTATTCCGCACCCGTGTTGAACTTGACTGCCACCCGACAGAATGACTTCATCACATTGCCATCCGGCGGACGTGCCGTGGCGGACGTGTTTTTGTATGCCATCACCTACATCAACGAGCGCATCGGTCCTGTTATCCGCCAATTCCGCATCAGACAAACAGGCGTAACGCCGCTGGCGTTCGTGGTAACGCTGGCGCTTTACCCGCCGTACAAAAATTGGAAGGACACGATACAGGAGTTATTCACGGCACACCTGTGCGAGGACGCTCTGCGGGGCGCGGCGTTTGCCTTTGAATTCAGGGACGCGCTGCTGCCGGACGACACGGAGCGGCTGGGGTATTTTTATAATGAAGAGCAGGGGGGTTACGGTACATGCGTAAACCATTAATAAAATTATTGGAAACGCCGATTGGCAAATATTTTTATGATGTCAACAAAAATGAAATTCTTGCTGTGTCTGACGAATCATTCGTAGCGTTACAATCTATGCTTGATGCCACACAGAATGACACGATTATGCTTACCCCCGAAATTATGGGATTTCGCTCGCGAGGCTACCTTTCCGACAATCGTGTCGAAACCATTAAACACCCAGCAACCGGAGAGTTATCATACCTTCTTAGTCGCAAATTGGAAAAGGTAACGCTTCAATTAACACAACAGTGCAATTTCCGTTGTTCTTACTGTATTTATTCCGATTTGAACAATGAAGCACAACGCAGCCATTCCGGGGAAGGTATGTCCTTTGAAACGGCAAAACGCGCGATTGACTTTTTGTGGGAACATAGTATTGATACCGAGAAACCGAATATTGGCTTTTACGGAGGCGAACCGCTATTAAAGTTTAACTTAATTAAGCAAATTGTCGAATATGCTGACGAAAAATTTGAAAGCAGACCTCACACATATGCTATTACGACAAACGGGTCCTTACTCACAGATGAAGTAACGGATTATTTAGTTAAACACAATGTTATAACTATGATTAGTCTAGACGGTCCAAAAGAAATCCACGATGTAAGCCGCCGTTTTGCCTTAAATGGTTGCGGCAGCTTTGATACGATTCGTAATAATATTGAACGCTTTCATGCGCGGCATCCTGAATACGCAAAAAGTGTTAGCATTAGCATGGTGATGAACCCCCAGCATGAATACAACTGTGTAAATCGATTATTTATTGATTATGAAATCTTTCGAAATATACGCGTAAGTCCGTCATTGATTGATGATACATACTCAAATGAATTAACCATTTTTACAGATGCATTCGCCAGACAACAACAATATGCATATTTCCTCCGCTACGTGAGCCACCTGGAGCTTTCAGCGGATGTTCCAATATCGCCCTTGTTCGAACAGAGTTTAACACAAACAATGAGTAAAATTGAGAGTATGACTCCTCGGCAATTGTTGCCCAAAAGCACTTCACCTGGTGGGCCATGTGTGCCGGGGCAATTAAAACTGTTCATAAATGTACACGGAGATTTTTACCCCTGCGAGCGGGTGAATGAAAGCTCTGCGGTCATGAACATCGGCAATCTGGACGACGGCTTTCACCTGGAGCGCGCACGCAATCTGTTGAATATCGGAGCGCTGACGGCAGATAATTGCCGTGACTGTTGGGCTTTTTCAGAATGTACCCTTTGCGCGAAGCACGCAGATAATGATTGTGAGCTATCTGGTGAACTCAAGAAAACTTTTTGCGAGAGTGTTAAAACTAATGTAAAGTATGAATTATTAAGTCTTATCCTTCTTCGCGAGTTTTCGAAATCCGCTGTTACAAGGAGGAATCGTTAATGAATAATACTATGAATAAAAAAATAACAGTCTATCCTTTTTCACGTGAATTTTTGCCATACTTAACGGAGGGAATCTTCTTTGGCGCGAAGATTAACACGCTTGTTTCCCCAACTGGTTTCGCGTTGACTGGCAAGGATGCCGGTTATGCAGACAATCGCCCCACAACAGGATTTTTAATACAACCTGAAGCTGTCTTAAATACTATACAGGACGATATCCTGTTAATTCCTAATGGCGAATGGGCGGAAGATATATATACTGAATTAACTGCGAGTGGCGACGAATGGAAACAGGAGTTACATCAGAAATGTCTGCGTTTTATGGAGAATGCCGCTGATGCAGGAAAAGAAATTTGGTGCGCTATGCAGTTGACCACTGAAGAGAAAGATAATATTACAAATTGTTGCCGTACATCAAATGCTATCTTTATGTATTTTTATCGTGAGCCTACGCTTGAGCAAGAAAACGACGAGGTCAAGCGGTTGTACACACCCGAAGCTGCGGTTGTGTTTGTAAACGAGCTGTCGCCCAATACGAACGCATATGAAATCGCACTAGGATTACATCAACAATTTACGAATAATGAATTTTGTTCCGTTTTGCTAGCTGCGCAGGAACCCTATACTATCTTGAATGCACAATGTTTTCCCAATTCATTATACCTCTCAATGGACGAAGAACGTAAAGTGCATGATATAAATAATTGCATTAAAAATATCGAAGATACAATCGCGCCGGATGTTATTATCATTTGTCTTCCAGATGCACTAATGAAATATGACAGCGAATTTACAAATGGCTTTGGTATAAATCCATATATTATATCCCAAGCGGTGCGAGCAGATTACGGTATTGTCTGCGTACAGCACGACTATTACAATGCGGCATTTTATAATGCTATTCAAAAAGATTTATCAAGTCGGTTCAGTCTTCCCGTAAAATTCTTCCACACAAGTAATGCCAAGTTAGACCTGCAGGCATCTCGTAAACGCAAAAATTTAAGATATAGTTATTTTTCGTATTCAACTGCAAAAGAGTTAATTATGGAAAGAGTTCACGACCTTGACACAGTAGAAACGCCAATCTGCAACGTACTTGACGGAAACAAAGGAAATCTGTTCCATCATTTACTGGAGTGTTTACAAGGTTAGTACAATTGCTTACCACCAAGGTGGATTCGTTAAAATGTTTATACATTCTTGTTATTGTTTGTCTTATTGTAAATTCATTGTATAAGGTGGGAGTATTATGACGCGGTCTGAAATAATCGAGACAATGTATTCTATACTACGAGATAAATGGTCTATAAACGATGAGGTGCTCGCTGAGTCGAATATAAACACACCATTGACAGGTGAAGTTTTCAACTTAAAGGGGCGAGATTTAGTTTATCTTCTTGTATTTACAAAAGAAACATTCGCGGTTGAAATTCCCGGCGCGGAACTGGCGGACGAGGGCTTCAACAGCGTTTCCTCCATCGCGGGTATCGTGGAACGCGCGCGGGCGGCGAGTGAAACGGCATGATAAAAGCAATTAAAGAGTTTATAGACATTTTAACATACTGCTTGCAAATTTCTTGGCGCGCCTCGCGGTTGTACACCTTCGTGCGCGTCGGCTCGAAGCTGGTGACGGCTGGCATCGGCATCGGCATGGCGTTCGCGGGCGCGGTGGTCATCAACCTGCTGACCGGCGGCGCTGATGCCGCGCCGCAGCTCCTGCGGTACAGTCTCCTCCTCGCGGTACTGACGCTGCTGCGGTTGTTGACGGAACGCCTCGCGGAATACTGCGAGGGGATGCACAACGACGTACTGTCCAACCACGTGCAGAGGGAGGTGATGGACAAGTCCGCCGGCGCGGATATCGCGTTTTACGACTCACCGAAATTTCACGACGCGATACTATCCGTCCGCGGCGACTCGTTCGCCATCGTCAATGTCGTGTGGAGCGCGATGGACGGCATCAGCGCCTGCGTCACACTCATCAGCGCGTTCGCCATCCTCTGCGGGGCGAATGCGCTTTATGGCGTTCTTGTGGTTGCCGCCGCTATCCCCTCCACCATCATGAGCCGCCTCTACACCAAGACCCTGTATCGCTTCGGTCTCGCGCACATGCAGGAGGAACGGAAGATGGATTACCTCGGCTACCTCGCGTCCTCCCGCACGCACGTCTTTGACGTGCGCCTGTTCAACCTCGGCGGGTATATCAAGCAAAAATACATGGACATCTGGACGGCGTTCTTCCACAAGCGCCGGAAGCTCCTGAAAAAGCGCACCATCCTCATCGCCGCGGTGAGCTGCCTACCGGAGCTTGTCATCGCTGTCATCCTCTTTCACATCGGCGTGGACGTGCTGCACGGCGCGGCGGTCATCGGCGACTATTCCCTCTACGGCGGGCTGCTGAGCCAGCTCCTCGGCGCGGTGTTCGTGCTGATGCATTCTGTCATGCGGCTGTACGAGGACAGGCTGCGCATCCAGAATGTCCAGCAATTCAACCGCTTTACGAACACAATCCAAAACAACGGCACGCGCATCCTCGCGCCCGCCGCGCCTGCCGGGATTGAGTTTCGCCGCGTTAGCTTCCGCTACCCCGGCACGGAAAACCTCGTGCTGGAGGACATCAGCTTCACCGCCGCCCCAGGGGAAAAGCTGTGTATCATCGGCCTGAACGGCGCGGGTAAAAGCACCGTCATGAAGCTGCTGCTCCGCTTCTACGACGCGGACGCGGGCGACATCCTCATCAATGGGCATTCCATCGCGGATTACGAGCTGACCAGCTTGCGCGGCGCGTTCAGCTCCTTCTTCCAGGACGAGGTGCATTACGCGTTCACCTTACGGGAAAATATCACCATCTCCGACCTCGCGCGCGGCGGGACGGAGGAGGATTTCCTCCGCGCGCTGGCGCAGGCGGACGCGATGGGCATTTTGGACGACCTGCCGCAGGGCTTGGACAGCCACATCACGAAAGAGTTTGCCGAGGACGGCGCGGAGCTGTCCGGCGGGCAATACCAGAAGCTGGCGCTGGCGCGGACGTTCTATCGCCGCTGTGCCGTGATGCTGCTGGACGAGCCGTCCGCGTCGCTGGACCCGGAGGCGGAGCAGCGGGTGTTCGCATATCTGGAGGCGTTCAGCCGGGGCAAGACGACGGTGTTCACCTCGCACCGGCTGTCGAACGTGCACCTTGCGGACAGGATTGTGCTGCTGGAGGCGGGGCGGATTGCCGAGCAGGGTAGCCACCGGGAGCTTATGGCGCGCAATGAGCGGTATGCCGTGTTGTACCGGTTGCAAGCGGGGAAATACATTCGTGAGGAGTTACTGTAACAGAACCAAAGATGGTTTTATTGAGTACATATAACCGTATGGCACAATGTTTTCATTTGAACAGAGGTGATGATGAGCAGAATTGATTCATACGTTTCAAGGTATGTAAAATACTCCAAAGCAATATAAGTATAAAAATCGCAGTTGTTGATACATTTGAAATGACAAGTGGGGTTTTTGTGCCAAAAACCATCTTGTATGTGTACTCTCTAAGATAAATCCAATTTAGGAGGTTTTTGTCTATGAAGAAGTTTGTCAAGAACCAGCAGGTTGTCGAACACTCGATTCAAGCGTTTGCGTGCGATTGCAAGTGTCAATGGAATGCTCAATGGTGCAGTTGTTACTATGAATCTTCCAGCGGCTCGGACAAAAACAATGATACCGAAAGTTACAACGAAAACCTGAGATACCAAGTATTAATGGGAGTAAAAAAATAATAATCGCTATTGTAAGTGCTTGCTTTGTTTGATAGTAAAACCAGCTTAAACGCCTTACCGCAGGACTACCCGTTTACAACGGGCAGTCCTGCATTTCCGACAAACGTGCAAATGTGTTGAAGTGACACCTGCATTATGTTATATTATTTTGTATATACAATTAGGAGGGATTTATATGCGAATTTTCCGAAAGAATGCGTCTGCGGCGGACGATGTGATAAGCATCGTAAACCGCTGTAACGAGAGTTGTTTTACAGCTTGTCCATGTAGTTGCTTATTACAAAACCGGGGCGGGCAGGTAAGTAGTAGGTATACCGCAACAGCAAATTCTCGAAATAATGTACGTTTGATGCAAGGGCGGCAGGCAATTTCAATCCCCGCGAAATAGGAGGATACCGACATGCGTATCAAGAAAGAGATAGGTCTACTGTTGTGCCTGCTGCTTCTCTCCTCGTGCGGCACCGGCGAAGCGGTTGCAACCGATTCCTCTTCACCGATTACGACAAGCACGACGACAGCCGAAGCGCCAATTGCGGAGAGTACACCGGAAGCCAAACCACCAATTGCGGAGAGTATACCGGAAGCAAAACCACGGCCGGTGTATACGCCGTCACAGGAAGATGTGCAGCTATGGGACAAGAACATCCCTTTAAGCGGTAAGCTCTATCTAGATAATTATTATTACGCGTACCAGGAGTTTGACGACGATGTGAGGGCGTTTGAAGTTCTGCACCCGGGCGTTGACATTGTGTACCGCGAGATGAGTCCCAACGACCCCGGCTACACCTATACCGGCCCCACGCTGGAGCGTGTCGCCGCTGCCATGGATGTGGATATATTCAATACGAATTGGTTTGACTATAAGCATTACGCGGATAAGGGCGCGCTGGTGGATTTGCGGCAATATATGGAAGCTGACCTCGATTTCCACATGGAGTCGTACTACACAAACGTGTTTGACGCATACATGTACAAAGGCGGGCAATACGCGTTCCCGCTGTCCTTCTCTTATGACATTGCCATAATAGACAAAGCCGCGCCGCCGACGCTTCTGGCGGAATTCAACGCGCTGGAATGCGTCAGCTACCCGCAGATGATAGGCATGTTCGCGCGCTCGGGACTGGAGGGGCAGAAGGATCTGATCAGCGGAACAGTATTCGACCAAGCCATTATCGACTTGATTGTACGTGACTATATCGACTATGAAAATAAGACCTGCGATTTTGACAATGCGCGGTTCGCCGCAATGATAGAAATGTATTATGGAGTGCAGCAAAAAAAGGATACGAATTTCATTCCTCGATATTCCAACGACGCGGCATTCGAGGCGGAGATGGAGCAAAGGCTGTTTGCGGACAACTTCCTTTTCCAACGTACAATGCCCGCGAACAAGCAATACCTCTTTCCCGGCTTCGATGCCACAAATGTTTTTTCACAGGGTATCCCGATTGTGAACGAGTATAACGAAATTCCGATTTATTCTTCCGACCTGTTCGCCATCCCGGCAAACTCCCCCAACAAAGCGCTGGCGTGGGAGTTCTTGAAATACCTTGCGTCAGAGGAGGTGCAAAGCCGCCGTGCGTTCAGTGAGCCGGTCGTGAACCGCGCAGCGTTCGCCGCAGGAGAATCCGCTACCATCACCGAATTCCTTTTGAACGATGTGGATGCGGATGTAAACCGTAAGCGCGACATCACTGGTGATGTCGCCGTCATGACACAGGATGCCATCGCCAAGCACGATAAATGGAATCAAATGACCATGTTTGCCTTTTCGGGTATGGATATTTTGGCTTTGACACCGGTATTTAACGAAATCGATTTGTTTGTGTATGGCGTTTACACGCCGGAGCAGCTTGGTCAAAGCTTGCAAGAAAAAATTTCCGCCGTGCTGGAGAAATTGAAATAACCCGCACTCCCGCGAAAGGAGGCCTGCTAAACCTGCCAAGGGATGTCAAGCCCCAAAATGAAAAGGTCAAAAGATTTTGCAATCAAGGTTGGTGTATGTAAAAAAGACGAACGAGGGGCATCATTCGCCGTTGGAGATTATTTGAGGTAGATATGCATAGAACACCTACGCTATCGAATCCAAACTGTTCAAGTATTCCTTCACACGCGCATGGTAAATCCGCAGGAATTTATTAGCTGTGGGTGGAGTGCCAGCCGTTGCGCTTGCTACTTTGCTTCCACAAGTCTCGGAGCCTCTATGAAGTATCAAGATGAAGAAAACAGTAATTTGACAATGAAAAACGAAGTAAGAATTCACAATGGGAGTAAGTAAGCACAAACCTGCCGGAAATAATAAGTTGGTTTCGTAAAGCAGTATATGCGGGGCTGCCCGTTTCGACGGGTAGTCCTGCATACAAGGAAATCTCATAAAATAATATAGAAAAGGTAGGATGCCATATGGGGATTTTCATAAAAAGCGCATCCACGTCGGTAGACATCGCCGCTATCGCACAGAAATGCGACCAGGGTTGTCGTATTTCTTGCGGGCAGATTGGTAGCTTTTGCACAGGGGAAATGCGGCATAACTTGGTTAGCAGTACACATTTTCTCCGAATTGCTAACACTGACATTGGTCGCGTTTCTTTCGGGCGGCAGGCATTGTCCGGCAAGATGGAGCGATAGGGGGGATGACATGCGGAGTATTTTCCGGGGTTTTACGATACTATTATGCGTGTTTCTTCTCACGGCGTGCCAGCCGGGCGCAAGCGCGGTGAGCGACCCGCCCGCGTCGCCGGACGTATCGGCAAGCACGGCGGAAGCCACGCCGGCACTTGTTCCGACAGCCACGCCGGACGCCACACCCCGGCCGGTCTATACGCCGGATAAAGAGGATGTGCAGCTGTGGGATAAAGAGACGCCCTTGAGCGGCACACTTTATTTTAGTCGTTTAGATGCCCATAATTATGAGGGATATGAGGATGACGTAAAAGCGTTTATAGCACTGCACCCGGGTGTGGAGGTTGCTTACATTCAAGAAACATTTATTAAAAGTAAAAAATATGGTACAGATGAGTATTATAATCATTTCGGCGACGGTGTGCATGTAACGGATATTATAAACCTAGATCAACAGAGCCACTATTCTTACGCGGACGAGGGGAAGCTGGTTGACCTGCGGCAATACATGGAGGCAGACCCCGATTTCAATATGGACGACTATTACATGAACGCGTTTGACGCATATATCTACAAAGGCGGGCAGTATGCGTTCCCGCTGTCCTTTTCGTATGATATGGCGGCGATGAATAAGGACGCACCGCCGGAGCTGGTCGCGGAATTTACCGCGATGGACAGCATCACCCTCCCGCAGATGATGGAGCTATTCTCACGGTCGGGATTGGCGGGGCAGAAGCATATGTTGGGCTATACTACTTTCGACCGGTTTTTGCATGATACCATCGTGCGCGATTTTGTTGATTATGAAAATAAAACTTGCGATTTTGACAACGATAGGTTTGTGAATTTATTGACGTCCAGCCGCACCGCGTTTGAGGAAAGCATGATAAACGCGCAAAACGCGAGCCGCCCATATTATGACAGAAGGATTGATGATGCGCGAGAACGTACCGGGTTTACAGACCGATACCTGTTCAAACGCACCGCCACTTATGAAAAGCAATACTTCTTCCCCGGGTTTTCCGCTACAAACCTGCTTACGGATTCCGTCCCGCTTGTGAACGCGCATGGCGAGCTGCCGATTTACACCACAGATCTGTTCGCCATATCGGCAAACGCCCCGAACAAAGCGCTCGCGTGGGAATTTTTGAAATACCTCGCGTCGGAGGAGGTGCAAAGCCGCCGTGAATTCGGCGAGCCGGTGGTGAACCGCGCGGCGTTCGCCGCGGCGGAGGCGAATACGATCGCACTATTCCTGGAAAACGATGCGTATCACAATCCAGACATGCCGCCCCCGGAGGGCGATATTGCCGTCATGACCGCCGCTGCCATCGCGACGCATGANANATGGAACCNGANGCCCATGACGATTTACACGGGGATACATTGGAGCGTGCTGAACCCGGTGTATAATGCGATTGATATTTACCTCTACAACGCCTACACGGCGGAGCAGGCGGCGGCAGCCGCGCAGGAGGGCGCGTCCGCCGCGCTGGAGTTGTTGAAGTAACCGGCAAGACACGCGAAGGGGGGAGTCAGAGGTGAACACAACCGCGCAAAAACCCAAGCGCCGCATAACTTACCTATGGTTCCTCCTGCCGAGCCTGCTGGGCGTGGCGGCATTTTTCGTCGTGCCCTTTGTACTGTCGTTGTATTACGCGATGCTGGACAATTCCGTGTCGCAGCAGTTTGTCGGGCTTGCCAATTTCACCGGGATTTTGAGCAACACGGCCTTCCGTCTCGCCTTACGGAACACGCTGCTCTTCCTCTTCCTCTGTCTGCCGCTGAACATCCTGATTCCGCTGGCGTTGGCGCTGCTGGTGAACCGCTCCCGCTGGCGAAACGTCTGGATGGCGGTATTCATGCTGCCGCTGGTGATTCCCTCCGGCTCCATGGTCTTCTTCTGGCAAAACATCTTCGGGCTGAACGGCGTGCTGAACGCGGTATTAAACCCGCAGAATCCCGTCAATTGGATTAGCTCGCCTTGGTCGAGGGTGATTGTGCTCGTGATTTTCCTGTGGAAAAGCGCCGGGTACAATGTCGTGCTCTTCCTCGCCGGGCTGAAGATGATCCCGCGCGATTACTACGAATGCGCGTCCGTGGAGGGCGCGGGCGGCTGGAAGCAGTTCCGGCACATCACCGCCGTGTATCTCGTGCCGACGGCCTTCCTTGCGTTCGTCATGTCGTTTATCAACTCATTTAAGGTGTACAAGGAAATCTACATGCTCTACGGTTCCTACCCGAATGATTATATCTACATGCTCCAGCATTTCATTTTCAACCAGTTCCGCGCGGCGGACTACCAGAAGCTGACCTCTGCCGCTTATATCTTAACGTTGTTGTTTGTTGGCGTTGTGCTGGCGCTGTTCGCCGGACAGCGGAGGATCAGTGAGAATTTTTAGAGTGTGAACACACTCCGTTTGTGAAAGGACGAATCCCTATGAAAAAAACAATCGCCATTCTGACCGTCTGCCTGGCCGTGTTCGGCCTGGCCGCCTGCGGCGCACCAACATCCAAGGAAGAAGCGGTCAAGGTCTACGCACCGGATGAGGAATTAATAGGCACGTTGGAAGTTGCCATCGCATATCCGGCGGGGTACGAACAGTTTATCAGCGCATTCAAAGTCAAGCATCCCGGCGTGGATGTCAAACTGACCACTTTCCCGGATGTCGGCACCGCGTACACGATTCTCGGCACGAAGTTTATGGCGGGCGAGTGCTATGATGTCATTGACATACAAGGGCTTCCGCTGCGAAATTATGCCGACAAGGGCTATCTTACCGACCTTTCCGCCTATATGGAGGCGGACGCGAATTATAACAAGGCCGCGTATAACACGTATGTTTTTGAAGCGATGCAGCACAATGGCGCGCTGTACGCTATGCCCTCTGGCTATCGGTACGATTTCATTTCCATCAATAAAAACGCACCCGCGGCTTTGATTGAAGAATTTTCCAAGCTGGACGGAATCAGCCTTACGCAGATGATTGACATGTACAACCGCTCCGGTATGCAGGAAGAACTGACGCTGTACAAAAGCCCGAGTATGATTTATGAGCTATCAAAAAGCATGGATTCTTATATCGACTATACAAACAAAACCTGCAACTTCAACACGCCGGAATTTATTGATAAAATCAAAACATATCGGGATGTTTTTGGGGCGGAGGATCTTGGGCTCCAACCGAATGAAACCAGCATGGACGCCAATGGCGTGGCACGTTACAATGACGGCGCGCTGGCAACGATGTATTTGTTCAACGACAGCATGCTTACGCGTGACTTTTACTTGCATCTCGGCTATGACGAGTTGTCGTTCGGCCCGACGAAGCCGCTTGTCAACGACGACGGCGCGCTGCAAGCAAGGGTGTATGAGGCGCACGCCATCACTTCCTTCTGCGAGGATAAAGCTCTGGCATGGGAATATCTAAAGTTTGTATCCTCAACCGAACCGCAGGTAGCCCGCGGCCTATATGGCGCGCCCACAAACCGCGCGGCGCTGGAGGCGATATTCATGGATGAATTGACACATGTGGTGAATGTGTACAAGGAAAACGGCGGCCCCTATCCGTCGGTTGCGGAGGATGAGTTCATCGCGAATGCCCTCGCTCTTTTTACGAACACAAGTAATTTGCCGGTTAGAGTACAATTGGATTTGGGTTTGGAAGAGTCATCGTTGACGCGGATATTCCGGAGCGAGCTGGAGCTATTCGTCACCGGCAGCAGCACAGCGGAACAGGCGGCCGAGAACATACAAAAACGCATTTCTCTGGCGTTGAGTGAATAGGCAACCCGACTCCGTACGGCAAGGGCTACGCTCTTGCCCACGATACTCCGGAAAGGAGACAAACCGATGCGGCACAAGGCACTCTCGCGTTTCACAATCCACCTATTTTTACTGGCGTTTGCCGCGGCGTTTCTGTTCCCCGTGCTTGTGACGTTTACGAACTCGTTCATGAGCATGTTTGAAATCGCGAACCGCTTCACATCGGCATTCACGCCTGTGACGGGTTTCCACCGGAACACGCCGGTACACTACGCGGAAATCAGTTTAATTCCATCGTTCGTCACGCTTCAGCAATACGCAAAGCTCTTCTTTGAACAGCCGTTGTATTTCGGGCTGTTCTTGAATTCCGTCAAAATCACCGTGCCGGTGCTTATCGGGCACCTGCTCGTGTCTGTCCCGGCGGCGTACGGCTTTGAAATCGCGAAGCGCCGCTGGACGGAGGTTGTTTTCTTCGTTTATGTCGTCATCATGTTGTTGCCTTTGCAGCTCACGCTTGTGCCGAACTACATGTTCGCCCGCGCGGCTGGTATCGAAAAAAGCGCGCTGGCCATCATTCTGCCCGGCATTTTCAACCCCTTCGGCGTGTTCCTTATCCGGCAATACTGCAAGGGCATCCCGCCGGAATACGCCGAAGCAGCGCGAGTGGACGGCGCGAACGATTTCCAGGCGTTTCTGCTGGTGATTGCGCCGATGGTGAAGCCTGCGGTTGCCGTTTTGACGCTGTTGACCTTCATCGACTATTGGAACGTGGTGGATCAGGCGGTTGTGTTTCTGCCCGACCCGCTGGCTGCACCGCTGTCCGTGGCGTTGGGTAGTATGGGTATGGATTTGGTGTTCGCCGCGTCATGTTTTTACATGCTGCCCTGCGTGCTGGTGTTTCTGTACGGTCAGGAATATATGGCCGAGGGCATCCAGCTTTCGGGGATAAAATAAGCCATCCATGATGGTGTTGAAAGGGGGAAATTCCGTTGGACACAAAGAAAATCATCCGCCGTACGGCGGCAGTGTTTATCGTGTGCGTGCTGGTGATGGCGTTTTTTTCCACGACCATTTACAACTACCGCCTGCCCTATGTGTCGGTGGAGTATGTGCAGGCGGGCGCGATTACCACCTCGCTGTACGGCGAGGGCCAGGCGGAATTGCTGATGGAATATCCGCTGTACGCGGAGTTTGCCGGGACAATCACCGTCCACGCGCGCGAAGGAAAGACCTATGTAAAGGGCGAGGTGCTGTTCTCCGTCACGCCGGATACGGCCGCCATTTCGGCGGCGCTTGCCGCGCAGGCACAAGCATTGGCGCTGCTGGAGAGCCGCTTGGCGCAAAACGCGTACGACCTCACATTCAACAAGGCGAAGCTGGCCGCACCTGCGGAAAACAGCGCGACGGAGGCGCTGAACCTGCAACCCTATGACAGCCAGATTGCAGGTATCGAAATGAACCTCGCGTCGCAGAGGAAAACGCTCTCGGACATGCAACTGCTGTACGCCATGGGCACGGTCACGCTGTCAGACGTTACCGCTGCGGAAAATACCGTCACGTCATCGGAAATGCAGTTGTCCGATGCGCAGGCCGCACGGCAGGCCGCGATTGACACGCATGAAAAAACCGCGGTGCAATCCGCCGAAGCCGCCGCCAAGCAGCGTGCGGAAACGATAGCCGCCTTGAACCGCACCATATCCGATTTGGAATTTCAACGGACGGAAATGGAGCTCAGCCGTATCGAAACGATGGAAAAAATCGTCGTACTGGAGAAAATGCCTCTGACCGCGATGGATGTGCCGGCCCCGTCGGATTGCGTGGTGCGCAACATCATGGTGGAAACGGGCGAGACGGTCGGAATGAACCAAAAACTCCTCCGCATCGGGCACATCAACCAGGAATATGAGGCCGAATTGCTGTTTACAAGCGACCTGCCAGCATTTACGGAGGACACCGATATTTTGTTATCCGTACCGTCCGCGTTGCAAAACGGCATCCACTGTACCATCCTCCGCGTCACGCACAACAAGAACGATATGACTGTGCGCGTACGCTTCACGGCGTCGGGACTGGTCGGCGGGGAGCGCATCGAAACGCGGTACGAGCACATCTCCCCCAAGCACACCGCCATTTTACCGAACAGCGCGCTGATGGGCACGACGGGGGACTACAAGGTGTTTGCTGTGGAGATGAAACCGGGCGTTTTCGGCAATGAATACTACCTGCGCGAGCGATTCGTGGAGCGGTATGACTACAATGACAGCGTGAGCGCGGTGAGCCTCTATATGGATTTGGACACGACGCCCTATGTCGTCAGCAGCGACCGGCTTATCCGCGACGGCGACCGGGTGCGATTGGCGGATGGCTTGAGTTTCACGGGTTCGCGGTGATGGGTGGGATGAAAGTGCGACAACACGTTGGCGTAGGACGATGGATTTTCATAAGCATTCACACGTTGCTTTTACTCGCCGTGATGGCGGTATTCCTGTTTGTGTCCGTTGAGATGGACAAGGCGGCGGGGGAGAACGTCTTTTTCGTGTACCCGAAAACGGTCTCCGCGCCCGCATTTTCCCCGGACGACTTCGACACGATACAAGAAACATTGACCTCGAAGATGATTGACGCATCCGGCCAACGCAATGACCATGCCTACGCGCTCTCTTATGAAACGTCTTCCATGCAGCAGATTGAAAACGCCACCGCGCAGGTTTACTGCCGCGTGACGGCTACGAATCACGCCTACGCCGGAATGCACAGGCTTGCCTTTGCCGAGGGTTCGTTCTTCGGCGAAGCCGCGACCACCCGCGTGATTGTGCTGAGCGAAGCGCTGGCATGGCGGCTGCTGGGTGTGGCGGACGCAGTGGGACGCGAGGTCGCCATCGGCGGCGAGGCGTATACCGTCGTCGGCGTGGTTACGCAAAGCGTGGGCGGTTACAGCCGGGATGCGGCGGCCTATACCGGCACGGATGCGTTTTACGCCTATATCCCAGCAGGCGATGGGATGAACGCGCCCGTCGCCAATGTGTATGTGCGGTCGCGGGATTACAATTGGTTGAAGGATGCGGAAAATATCACGGATGCCCTCCGCGCGGCGCACCGGAACCCGGCGGATTACGGCGTGCGTGACTTGAGCCGCTATCGGCAGGTTGTGAACAACCGGCCGTTGCTGCTGCTGGCGTTTGCGAGTGTTTTGTCGCTGTTGTCGCTGGCATGGCGGCTCGTCCGGGAGGCAAAGAACTTGGCTTCCAACACACACAAGGCGGCGATGCGGAATATGATTCTGCTCGTACTGGCGGCGATACCGCTGCTTGTTTTCTTGCAAATAGGCATCGCTGCGTTGCCGCATGTGTCCGGCGGCATCAAGGAAATTGTGCTGGCGGTATTCAACCACGACGCGCTGCCCGGCGAGGCGTATATCACCGGCGCGGTGCTGCGTCTGAAAGAGCTGAATACGCTGTCCGCAGCGGCGTTTATTACCGGACTGGTCGC